>OJRO01001041.1_pt1 | contig 22277 bp, 18 predicted proteins | sample 1599221 | NCBI WGS metagenome assembly OJRO01 (sample SAMN03922449, study PRJEB24848) | human gut metagenome | isolation source: stool sample | host: Homo sapiens | place: Germany | collected 2009-11
AATTATGATTATTATAATTATTTTTTTTATAGCTAGTGTCTAAATTTTGGACTTCTGGAAGTTCATTTTCTGGACTTTTAGAAGTCTGCATATTAGACTTCTGAGAATCTACTTCTATAACCGGATCTTCGGAAACTGTGCCTTCTGTAATCGTGAAGTCCAATTTCTGAACTTCAGAAATTACATTTATAGTACCATCAACACGTTCTTCTTTCTTTTCCGATTCCTTACTTTCTTCTGTTACCATTCTTTTCACGTAAATAACGTTAGGTTTCCCTTGACCCTGACGTTTTGTTTCGATTAATCCTGCTTTTTCCAACTCTTTAACACATTTGGCACAGGTCCCTTTGGCACAATTTAGATCAAGCATAATATCTTCATACTTATAATAGATAAATGCTTTATTCTCTTCATCCAACCAACCATTAGCCTGTGACAATGCTGCACGATCAAGCATTAAACCATATAGCTGTTTTACATTATTAGATAAATTTCTGAATTCTTCACCTTTTATCAAAACCCTCGGAATCCTAAAAAAAGAAAATTGCACTGCCTCTGTTCCGTAAAAATACTCTAATTTGCTCATCTGCTATTCCTCCTGCATCTTAATCTGTGCTACCCAATGCAGCATACAATCCAACATTATATATGGCATACTCTGGATAACGGATCTGTACTGCTTGCCAAAAAAACGGAGCATAAGCACAGCAAAACAGTTCTTCTACCGTATACTGTCTACATTCTCGAAGTTGTTCTTCTATTCCTGTATCCTCATCAACGCTAGGTGTGCCATTGCAATAAAGACCAAATGCCATCCGAACTACCCTCACACTACCACTGGTCTGCCAACCCTCCTGTAGACATTCCGGCTTTACCATTCCTGTCTTAAAATCATAAATACGATCAATATGTTTTCTGGTATCATCGCAGATCCCAAGGCAATAGCAAAGTGCTTTATGATATTCATCCTGATACCTGACTTCTTTTAACTTTGCATAGTAGAATTTTTCATGTGCTTCGCTGATAAAAATAATCCCACTTGTCTTATTTGTTTTTACATCGTTACTCATACTATTTCCTCCAATTTTTATTTTTGACCATAACACAAAAGGACATCTCCCCAAAATTTCTTTTAGGAAAATGTCCTCTTAGTACAAAATATTCTATTGGAACTGGTATGAATTTAATTTAAAATCGCTTATTAAAACTCATTAAGCCACTTTAAATTTCCGTACTCATGTCGTACCCTGCTCAAAAAGTACGCTTTTTCTCTAAGTTTTAATACAATTTTGCTCCTGCCGGAATTCTGTCATCAACCATCAGAAGATTTAAGCCTTCACGACCATCTTCTTCATGTACGGCTGAAATCAGCATTCCCTCAGAATCAATGCCCATCATCTTTCTCGGTGGCAGATTTACGATTGCGATACAGGTCTTTCCAACCAGTTCTTCCGGCTCGTAATACTCATGAATACCGCTTAAAATCACGCGATCTTTGCGTTCTCCGTCATCCATAGTAAACTTAAGAAGCTTCTTGGACTTCGGAACAGCTTCACAGGCTAAGATCTTTACTGCCCGAAAATCAGACTTTGCAAAGGTATCAAAATCAACCATTTCTTCAAAGATTGGTTCAATCTTTACATTGGAGAAATCAATCTTTTCAACTGATTTTTCCTCTGCTTTTGCCTCTGTCTGTACGCTCTTTTCTGCTTTCTTTCCGCTATCAGAGCCGCCTAATGACTTCATGGTCGGGAACAGCAACACATCTCTGATTGCCGCAGAGTCTGTCAGCAGCATACACATTCTGTCGATACCGAAGCCGATTCCTCCTGTAGGCGGCATACCGATTTCAAGTGCATTTAAGAAATCCTCGTCTGTATGGTTTGCCTCCTCATCGCCGGCTGCAAACTGCTCTTCCTGAGCCTTGAAGCGCTCTCTCTGGTCGATCGGGTCATTGAGCTCGGAGTAGGCGTTTGCCATCTCCCAGCCATTCATAAAGAACTCGAAACGCTCGGTATATTCCGGATTCTCCGGCTTTTTCTTGGTCAGCGGAGAAATCTCTACCGGATGATCCATAACAAAGGTAGGCTGAATCAGATGCTCTTCTACAAAGGCCTCAAAGAACAGGTTTAAGATATCGCCCTTCTTATGGCGCTCCTCAAACTCTACATGCTTTTCCTTTGCAGCAGCTCTTGCTTCTTCCAATGTATGGATTTCATTAAAGTCCACACCGGAGTATTTCTTAACCGCATCTAACATGGTAATGCGCTCAAATGGCTTTCCAAGATCCATTTCCACGCCGTTGTAGACGATCTTTGTAGTGCCAAGAACCTCCTGAGCCACAAAACGGTACAGGTTCTCGGTCAGATCCATCATACCGTGGTAATCGGTATATGCCTGATACAGCTCCATCAGGGTAAACTCAGGATTGTGTCTTGTATCCAGGCCCTCGTTGCGGAATACACGGCCAATCTCATAAACTCTCTCAAGACCGCCTACGATCAGACGCTTTAAGTAAAGCTCCAGGGAAATACGAAGCTTCAGATCCTCATCCAGTGCATTGAAATGGGTTTCAAAGGGGCGGGCAGCCGCACCGCCTGCATTGGATACCAGCATAGGAGTTTCTACCTCCATAAAGCCTTCTCCACCCAGATACTTACGGATAGCAGCAAGGATTTTAGAACGCTTAATAAATGTATCCTTAACATCCTCATTCATAATCAGATCCACATATCTCTGGCGGTAGCGCAGATCTGTATCTGTAAGGCCGTGGAACTTCTCAGGAAGAACCTGAAGGCTCTTGGAAAGAAGGGTAAACTCACTTGCGTGTACGGAAATTTCTCCTGTCTTTGTAGTAAAGACTGTTCCTTTTACGCCTACAATATCACCGATATCCAGCTTTTTAAATTCCTTATAGGCATCTTCCCCCACACTGTCTCGGGCCACATATACCTGAATGCGTCCCTGCAGATCCTGAAGGTTGCAGAAAGAAGCCTTGCCCATGACGCGCTTAAACATCATACGTCCTGCAATGCTTACTTCCTTCTCCTCCCACTGATCATAATGATCCTTGATCTCCATGCTGTGGGCAGTTACATCATATTTTGTGATCTGAAATGGATCCTTTCCTGCTGCCTGAAGCTCTGCCAGCTTATCTCTGCGGGCCTTCAGTACATGATTTAAATCCTGCTCTGTCTGATTTGACTTCTGCTCTCCCACGTTTCTTCTGCTCCTTTGTGAAATATTTAACTGTAAAATGTTTCTTATGATACTCTCTGGATCTCCAGCACCTTGTACTGGATCACGCCTGCCTGTGTCTCTACGTCAACCACATCTCCTACGGATTTTCCCATCAGGGCATGGCCTACGGGAGCCTCATTGGAGATCTTGTTCTGAAGGCTGTTGGCCTCTGTGGAGCCTACGATGAAAAATTCCATCTCCTCATCATACTCTACATCCAGAAGCTTTACCTTGCATCCGATATTGATCTTATCAACATCGATCTCGTCCTCTACTACTACCTCTGCGTTCTTTAACAGCTTTTCCAGTTCTTCAATCCGCAGCTCAATATCTCTCTGCTCATCCTTTGCTGCATCATACTCTGCATTCTCGGATAAGTCGCCCTGCTCTCTGGCCTCTTTGATCTTCTGAGCTACTTCTTTTCTCTTTACAACCTTCAGATTCTGAAGCTCATCCTCATACTGTTTTAATCCGGCATAGGTCAAAATGTGTTTCTTGTCTGCCATGTCTCCTGCTTCCTTCCTTTTTCATTCTAAATTGCCTTAAAGACAGCACATTTCCGGACAGACTTAAAGTCCTGCCCGGATATTTAAAAACGTCTCATCTATGATGTATTTTTTGTTTCTGTCTGTATAAAAAAGATACCCCGACATTCTGTGTATTATATAAGAAAAAGCACCCATTGTCAAGTATGGGAAGCTATCCCGGCGCCTGCCCAAAAACTAAACCATACGTCCGTCCAAAAGTGCTGCCAGCCCTTCAAGAGTCTCCACCTGGTTGATCTCACACCGAAGGGAGGCTGAATGCTTCATCCCTTTGGTGTACCAGGCCATATGGCTGCGCATTTCCCGCATAGCCACATTTTCTCCCTTATATTCTGAAAGCATCCGTCCATGGCGCAGGATCATTTCCCGGATTTCCTCCGTAGATGGCCTTGGAGGAATCTCCCCTGTTTCCAGATACTGCCGGATCTCCCGGAAGATCCATGGATTTCCCTTGGCGCCTCTTGCAACCATAACGCCGTCACAGCCTGTTTCCTGCATCATCCGGGCCGCATCCTGAGCATGAAAGATATCGCCGTTTCCGATCACCGGTATCTTCACTGCCTCTTTTACCTGACGGATCACTTCCCAGTCTGCCGTGCCGGAATAATACTGCTCCCTGGTCCTTCCATGAACGGCCACCCAGGCTGCCCCGCTGCTTTCTGCCATTTTCGCAAATTCAACTGCATTGAGGCACTGGTCGTTAAAGCCCTTTCTGAATTTTACAGTCACAGGCTTCTTCACTGCCTTTACCATAGAAGTCAATATCTTTTCTGCCAGCTTTATATCCTTCATAAGTGCAGAGCCTTCACCGTTATTCACAATCTTCGGCACAGGACAGCCCATATTTACATCAATAGCCGCAAAAGGACCGTCCTCGATCTGAGCTGCGATCTCAGCCATGATCTCCGGATCAGAGCCAAAAAGCTGCACTGCCACAGGCCCCTCTGCCGGGTCCACCGCCATCAGCTCTTTTGTATTCTTATTTTTATATAAAATGGCTTTGGCGCTGACCATTTCCGTCACCGCCATTCCCGCTCCCTGCTCATGGCACAAAAGCCTGAAAGGCAGATCGGTTACTCCCGCCATGGGGGCCAGTATGATATTGCTGTTAAGCTCCCGATCTCCCAGCCTAAGCTTCATCCTCATCTCTCCCGCTCTCTTCCCAGTCTACATCCTCCTCTAAAAAGAAGGTTCTGTAGTATAATTCCAGCGCCTCCAGAAGATCCTTTTTCTCTTCCTGATACTGTTTGATCTTAAGGACACTTCCGATTTCGTCAAACAGGTAGTCGCCTTCCTCAGAGACTACCTTAAATTCCAGACGTCCCCTGTCGTCAAATTCCAGTGTCAGGACTCCGCCCACATCCTCTGTAAAAAGGACGCACATAATATGCAGCTCATCCTGTACCGACTGGGGAAGGCTCTTAAATTCTTCATTAAAATAATATTTCTGCTCATAGGAGCTGGCTCCGCAGAGCACCACTTTATCCATCATCTTCTTATCTCCGCAAAGGTCCGCTGCCCATACAGACAGCGGACCTCTTTTCTGCAATTCTTATCTTACCAGCATCTTTGCAATATTAAACTGCTCTTCTGAGATATCCTTCTTCATATTTAATGCTTCCTGGATATCGAAATCCACAAATTCGCCCTTTCTGTATGCCACCAGACGGTTGCTCTTTCCTTCTACCAAAAGCTCTGCCGCTCTGGCTCCCATAATGGACGCATACACACGGTCCTTGCAGGTAGGCGTTCCGCCGCGCTGCATGTGGCCCAGAATGGTAGCTCTTGTCTCAATGCCTGTGGCAGCCTCAATACGCTTTGCCATAGAGCTGGAATGACCGATTCCCTCTGCATTGATGATAATGTTGTGCTTCTTTCCCCTCTTACGGTTCTCAATGATCCGGTTGATCAGTGCCTGCTCATCTCCGTCGTAACGCTCCGGAAGCAGAATATCCTCTGCACCGTTTGCAATACCGCACCATAAAGCAATATATCCCGCATTGCGTCCCATTACCTCTACAATGCTGCAGCGCTCATGGGAAGTGGATGTATCGCGGATCTTATCAATGGCCTCCATTGCCGTATTGACTGCCGTATCAAAGCCGATGGTGTAATCGGTACATGCAATATCCAGGTCAATGGTTCCCGGAAGGCCAATGGTATTGATCCCCAGGGCGGACAGCTTTCCTGCTCCCTTAAAGGAACCGTCGCCGCCGATTACCACCATGCCGTCAATTCCGTGCTTGCGGCAGATCTCAGCACCTCTCTGCTGGCCCTCAGGAGTGGTAAATTCCTTGCATCTTGCTGTATAAAGAATGGTTCCGCCGCGGTTAATGGTGTCTGAAACACTGGTGGACTCCATGTCCACGATCTCCTCTTCCAGAAGACCGGCATAGCCTCTCATAATACCCTTTACCTTCAGTCCTTTATTGATCGCAACGCGCACAACTGCGCGGATTGCTGCGTTCATGCCTGGTGCGTCACCGCCGCTGGTTAATACTCCAATGGTCTTCACTGCCTTTGCCATAGCAATTTACCTCCTTATATTAAGCATATCCATCTATGCCTGTTGTTTTCCTCTTTCTATTTTACACACAACGCTATTCTAATTCATTTTCCATGATTTATCAAGAGCCATTTCTACGACTTTGACATTTTTTTCACCAACTTTACAATACAGGCGATTTAAAAGTCCTGCATCCGCCATTACGTTCCAGTTGGGAGGGAGCATTTTTTTCGCCCGTTCCTTTTTTAAATAGATGACCACCTGATCATTTCCCTCGCTGGATTTTAGAAGCTCCATAAGCTCTGCCTCCGCTGCCTGATACCCGGCCATATCTTCAAACTGCAGCCACAGCTGACGGGGCACAGCATCAAAGGGGATCACCTGCTCGCAGACCAGTTTGCCCACCGGTTCATCTCCCAGTGAAACACGTCCCCGGATAAAGAGCTTTTCATCCTCTGTCAGAAGATCCCTGTTATTTTCATAGTCTCTTGGAAATACGATCACTTCCACTGATCCCATCAGATCCTCCAGCGTGATAAAGGCCATCAGCTGGCCTGTGCGGGTAGTCTTGACCGTTTTTCCCGTTACCAATCCGCCTATGACAGCCTTTATGCCGTCCTTTACCACGGCCTCCTCCGTCTCCTCATCCACGATAAAATCAGCTGCTGTAGCAGTGATATTTTTCCGCCACAGCGTCTCATAATCATCCAGCGGATGGCCGCTGATGTATACGCCTAAAATATCTTTTTCAAAGGCAAGCAGCTCTTCTTTTGCATATTCCCCTACATCAGGAAATACAACCTCAAACTCCTTTTTTTCCTCTTCTCCGGCTATATCAAAAAGGCTCAGCTGTCCCTCAAAGGCATTCTTCCGCTCTCTGGCCTTATTCTCAAGAAGCGCAGGCCCCACAGCCATCTTCTGCCGTCTTGTGCCGGGAAGAGAATCCAGTGCGCCTGATTTGATAAAATTTTCCAGCGTACGGCGGTTTACCTCTCTCTGGGTCATACGGTTGATAAAATCCTCCATGGTACGGAATTTTCCATTCTTCGCCCGTTCCTCCAGAATGGCGTCTACCACCGGCTTTCCCACGCTTTTAATCGCAGAAAGGCCATAGCGGATTCCTCCGCCGGACACGGAAAATCCGCTCTCTCCCTCATTGATATCAGGAGGAAGAACTGCGATATTCATCATGCGGCGGCAGTTTAAAATATATTCGGAAAACTTGCTCACATTTTCCATCACAGAAGACATAAGGGCCGCCATAAACTCCTTTGGATAGTAGTATTTCAGATAAGCGGTCTGGTAGGAAACCACAGCATAGGCTGCCGCGTGGGACTTATTAAAGGCATACTTTGCAAAGTCGATCATTTCATCATAAATATGATTGGCCGTCTTTTCATCAATACCATTTGCAATACAGCCCTTTACTCCCTCGGCTTCATTTCCGTAAACGAAATTCTGACGCTCTTTTTCCATCACAGCAGTCTTTTTCTTACTCATGGCACGGCGTACCAGGTCGCTTCGTCCCATGGTATATCCGGCCAGGTCGCGGACGATCTGCATTACCTGCTCCTGGTATACAATACACCCGTAAGTCGGGCTCAGAATCGGCTCCAGCTGAGGGCATTCATAGGTAATGGAGCTTTTATCATTCTTTCCTTTTAAATACCTGGGAATAAAGTCCATAGGGCCGGGACGGTAAAGGGAAATTCCCGCAATAATATCCTCCAGATTCTCCGGCTTAAGCTCCTTCATAAAGCTCTTCATCCCGCCGCTTTCCAGCTGAAACACGCCCTCGGTCCTTCCGGTTCCGATGGATTCAAGTACCCTTTTATCATCAAAATCAATATGGTCAATATCAATGGAAATGCCGTAATCCTTCTCAGCCAGATGCACGGCATTCTGGATCACAGTCAGTGTACGCAGGCCCAGAAAGTCCATTTTAAGAAGCCCCAGCTCCTCAATGGTCGTCATGGTAAACTGGGTGGTAATGGTGCCGTCTGCCGCCTTGGAAAGCGGTACAAATTCGTCAATGGAGCGGCTGCCGATCACCACTCCCGCCGCGTGCATGGAGGTATGTCTTGGAAGGCCCTCCAGACGCTTTGACATATCGATCAGGTATTTTACCTGTGCGTCTTCATTATAAAGCTTTCTTAAATCCGGATTTGCCGCTATGGCCTTGTCAAGTGTCATTCCAAGATCATTTGGGATCATCTTTGCAATGGAATCACACATGGCGTAGGGCAGATCCAGCACACGGCCTACATCACGGACCACACCCTTGGCTGCCAGAGTACCGAAAGTAACGATCTGAACCACCTGGTCTTTGCCGTATTTCTCCACCACATAATCAATGACCTCCTGGCGGCGCTCGTAGCAGAAATCCACGTCAATATCAGGCATGGAAACTCGCTCCGGGTTTAAAAAGCGCTCAAAAAGCAGGTTATAGCGCACCGGGTCAATATTGGTAATGCCCAGAGTATAGGAAACAATGCTTCCCGCGGCAGAACCACGTCCCGGTCCCACCATAATATCCTTTGAGCGGGCATAGTTGATAAAATCCCATACGATCAGGAAATAATCCACATACCCCATGGTACGGATTACATCCAGCTCATAGTCCAGGCGTCGGCTTAACGTGCCGTCATCCTTTGGATATCGGGTCTTAAAGCCCTCCCGGCAGAGATGATTCAGATACGTCCAGGAGTCAAAGCCCTCCGGCACCTCATACTTTGGCAGCTTGGTGACGCCGAATTCAATCTCCACATTGCAGCGCTCTGCAATTTTATGTGTATTTTCAAGGGCTTCTCTGGCGTATGGGAAAAGGGCCTGCATCTCCTCCTCGGATTTACAGTAATACTGGCCGCCCGCATAGCGCATCCGGTCTTCATCCGCTACTTTTTTGCCGGTCTGGATGCACAGCAGGATATCGTGAGCCTTTTCATCCTCTGCAAAGGTATAATGGATATCATTGGTGGCGACCAGTTCAATCCCCGTGTCCCTGCTCAGCCTGAGAAGTCCCTGATTTACCATCTTCTGTTCTGGAAGCCCATGATCCTGAAGCTCCAGAAAGAAATTATTTTTCCCAAATATTCCCTCATACCGCTGTGCAGAACGCATGGCCTCCTCATACATTCCTCTGGCCAGATATTTCTGCACTTCTCCGGCCAGACAGGCGCTGAGGGCAATGACTCCTTCGTGATACGTTTCCAGAACCTCATAGTCTACACGGGGCTTATAGTAAAAGCCTTCCACAAAGCCCTTGGATACGATCTTCATCAGGTTTTTATAACCCTGATCATTTTCTGCCAGAAGAACCAGATGGTAATACCGGTCCTCTCCTCCCGTATTTTCCCGGTCAAACCTGGATCCAGGAGCCACATATACCTCGCAGCCCAGGATCGGTTTAATTCCCACTTCCTTTGCCGCCCGGTAAAAATCAATCACTCCATACATTACGCCATGATCCGTGATCGCCAGGCTGTCCATTCCCAGCTCCTTTGCCCTGGCGGTCAGCTCTTTTATCTTGGATGAGCCGTCTAAAAGACTGTATTCTGTATGGACGTGCAAATGTGTAAACGCCATATATACTGATTCTCCTTTCCCGGAACAACGTCCTGTTCCTGTCTGTTATGAAAAAAACCAGGCAGCCTTCTGCACTGCCTGGTTTCCAACTATCCTTTTAATCTCTCTGAAACACTTATGCATTGATGAGATACTTCTCAATCTCAGACACTGCCTGATCCTCATCCGCACCGTCAGCCTCTACTGTGATGGACTGGCCGGCAATCAGCCCAAGGGTCATCATTCCCATAATACTCTTTGCATTTACACGCTTGGAACCGGACTCCAGATAGATTCTGCTGTCGTACTGGCTGGCAACCTGCACCAGCATAGCGGCCGGTCTTGCTTCTAATCCATCGGGCAGTTCAACGGTAATTATTTTTTTCTTCATGATTATCCTCCTCATATCTGCGGATGGAGCGTTTCCTTACTGCTCCGGGAACTTTTCCCTTAAATCCTCCGCCATAAGGCTGAGTTTTCTCAGCCGGTGATTGACTCCTGACTTTCCCACCGGCGGCTCCAGAGCTTCCCCCAGCTCCTTAAGTGTCGCCTCCGGCCGTTCCAGCCTCACTCTTGCCATTTCCTGAAGGTTCTCCGGAAGGGACTCAAGTCCTATGGTATCCTGAATATACCGGATATCCTCCATTTGCTTTACGGCTGCCGAAACCGTTTTATTGATATTGGCAGTCTCGCAGTTTACCTGACGGTTTACGCTGTTTCGCATCTCCTTTACGATCCGGATATTTTCCAGCTCCATAAGCGCCACCGGCGCCTCCATGATCTGAAGCAGCTCTGCGATCTGGCTTCCCTCCTTTACATACACTACAAAATAGCGTTTGCGCAGAACGATCCTGGCCTCAATATCAAATGAAGCCATCAGCCCCTGAAGCTGCTTTGCCTTCCGCATGGATGCACAGGTGATCTCAAAATGGTAGAACTTTTCCGGATCACTGATGGAACCCGCCGAAAGGAAGGCCCCGCGGATAAATGCCCGCTTACAGCAGACATTCTGCACCACAACGTTATGTATCAGCGACAGATCCTCCGCAATTTCTCCATAAGAATCCAAAAGTTTGGACGCCTGAAGAACCCGGAGCGCATCCTCATGCTCTCTCACTGCTACCATATATGTTCGACTCCGCCCCGGCATCTGGCCCCGGCGGATTAAAACATCCGTATTTATATTAAATGTTTTTTTCAATAATGTAAAGTATTTTCTTGCAACTGCCAGATTTTCTGTATGGATCTCAATGGCATAGTGATCGGAGGCCGATATCTTTACCCGGCCGCAGAGGCTTAAAACAGCCGCTGTTTCTGCGATCTGGCAGTGCCTTGCCGGAGACCACTGTCTGGACAGTTCCTCCTTTACTTTGGAAGAAAATGACATTGCTCCCTCTTAACTTTCCCTGTTATCGTTTACTATCCTTATCAATATCTCTGTGATCCATGCGGATCCCATATTCTCCGTGGCTCTTCAAATGGTCATACAGAGCCTTTGCAATGGTGACAGACCGGTGCTTTCCCCCGGTGCATCCGACAGCGATAACCAGCTGATTTTTCCCTTCATTGATATAATTGGGAAGAAGGAAATCCATCATGTCATTCAGCTTCTCTATAAACGTCTCTGCTGTATTCCCCTGCATCACATAATCTCTCACAGACTGGTTTTCTCCGGTCAGGGGACGCAGCTCCTCCACATAGTAAGGGTTCGGGAGGAAACGCACATCAAAGACCAGATCTGCATCCTCAGGAATACCATACTTAAAGCCAAAGGACATAACGGTAACAAACATATTTTTAAAGCTTTCTTCCTTTAAAAATATCTTTTCCAGCTCCTGACGCAGTTCCTTTGTCAAAAGCATGCTGGTATCAATAATAAAATCCGATTCCTTCTTTAAAAACGCCACTCTGGCCCGTTCCTTTTCAATGCCTGTTTCCAGCCGTCCCTTTCCGGCCAGAGGATGGGAACGTCTTGTTTCCTTATAGCGTTTGATCAAAGCGGTATTGCTCGCATCCAGAAAAATGATCTGTACATCTATCTGTTCTCTGCGCCACTTTTCGATAACGCCTTCCAGATCTTTTAGACCCTCCCCGCTGCGGATATCGATCCCCAGAGCCGCCTTCTGCACAGTTCCTCCGTCCGATACCAGCTGCACGAATTTATCTGCCAGGGAGATAGGCAGATTGTCCACACAGTAAAACCCCAGATCCTCCAACATTTTTAAAGCAATGGTTTTTCCGGCCCCAGACATTCCGGTGACAATTACAAGCTTCATCTGTCAGTTCACCTCGTACTCTTTATCGTAATCCACCTTAAAATTTCCCCAGTGTCTTTACTTCCATTTCCAGCTCCACATCAAACTGTGTCTTTACCCGCTCCCGAATCTGACGGCAGAGTTCCATCACATCTGCCGCTGTGGCATCGCCCCTGTTAATCACAAAGCCGCTGTGCTTTTGGGACACCTGCGCGCCGCCGACGGTAAAGCCTTTTAATCCGGCATCCTCAATGAGTCTGGCCGCAAAATGCCCTTTTGGCCGTTTAAAGGTACTGCCCGCACTCGGATACTGAAGAGGCTGCTTTTCCCTGCGTTTTAAAGACAGTTCATTCATATACGCCTCAATCTCATCCCGATTTCCTTTTTTCAGGCGAAAGCAGGCGTCCAGCACGGTATAACCCATAGCAGGGATACAGCTGGCGCGGTAATCCATCTTAAGCTCCTTTGGCCCAAGAGTAAGGATTTCTCCCTCCGGCGTCATAACTCTGGCATACTCCAGTACATCCTTTATCTCTGACCCATAGGCCCCGGCATTCATCACCAGAGCGCCTCCTATGGTTCCCGGAATCCCGGCCGCAAATTCAAGACCTGTAAGCCCCTCCTTTAAAGCTCTTTTCGCCGTTCGGCTTAAAAGCTGTCCGGATGATGCAAAAATCCTCTCTCCTTCTGCCTCAAGACGCGTCAGCCCCTCTGTCGTGGAAATAACCACTCCCTCATATCCTGCATCACTGACCAGCAGGTTGCTTCCATTTCCCAGAATGAAAAACGGAAGCTTCTCCCTTCTGCAGAAAGAGAGGACCGTTTTAAGCTCTGTCTCTCCGGACGGACATACATAAGCCGCTGCGGGACCTCCGATCCGAAAGGTGGTGTGGCTGCTCATAGGCTCCATAAAACGGCACGGAAAGCCCTCCAGCTCCAAAAGAGCCTGCAGTTTTTCTTTAAGCTCCATCTGTTTCCTTTCTCCGGTCTGAATATCAGTCATTCATCCCGTTTTTTAAATTTGCCTGTACACGGTTATACAGCTCCTGAGCCGCATTGTAGCCCATCTTCTTCTGGCGGTGGTTTACAGCCGCCGACTCTACGATTATGGCAAGATTTCGTCCGGGACGGATGGGAATGGTGTGGCACACAACCTGATTGCCCAGAAATTCCGTATACTGATCTTCCAGGCCCAGGCGGTCATACTCCTTATCCCGGTTCCAGTCCTCCAGCTTGATCACCATATCGATCGACTGTGTATCCTTTACACTCTCAACACCGTACAGAGTCTTTACATCAATGATCCCGATACCACGAAGCTCAATAAAATGCCGGGTAATATCCGGCGCACTTCCGATCAGGGTATCGTCGCTGACACGGCGGATCTCCACCACATCATCCGTCACAAGGCGGTGTCCCCTCTTTAACAGCTCCAGCGCCGCCTCACTCTTTCCGATCCCGCTCTCTCCCATGATCAGCACACCTTCACCGAATACGTCAAGAAGCACTCCGTGGATGCTGATGCAGGGAGCCAGCTTCACATTGAGCCAGCGGATGACCTCTGCCATCAGGGATGAGGTTGTCTTATCTGATACAAGACAGGGAACACCGTAATAATTGCAGTATTCCAGCAGATCATCATCGGGATTCTGTCCCCGGCTGAATACAAGGCAGGGAATCTGGCTGGAGGTCAGTTTATCATACATCTGACGCTTCACTTCTCTGTCCATGGTATTGATATATGCCTGCTCCACGTATCCTATGATCTGTACGCGCTCTCTGTCAAAATGATCGAAAAATCCGGTAAGCTGCAGCGCAGGACGGTTTACATCTGGATGGGTCAGTACGATCTTATCCGTATCAATCTCCGGTGTGGTGTTGCGCAGTTTCATTTTCTCAATAAGCTCACTGATGGTTACTCCATGCATGGTATAATTACCCCCTTGTGTCTGCTCTCCGCACATGGACGCGGAAAGGCTATCTGGTTAACATATATACTATCACAAGTTTCACTGATTGTCATGTGTTTTTACATCCGCGCACATTCCGCCGCAGAACGAATGCCCCCCTGTTTTACGAAAAAAATGGTAAACGGCCTCTGCGGCCTTCTGATTCATCTGAGGCGTCTGGGCCAGCTCCTGGATGTCTGCATTTCTTATGGCCTCGATATCCTTAAACTGGCGCATCAGCGCCTTCCGTCTGGCAGGGCCGATGCCCGGGATTTCATCCAGTACCGATCTTACCTGCCCTTTTCCCCGAAGGCTTCGGTGATATTCAATGGCAAACCGGTGGGCTTCATCCTGAATCCGCGTAATAAGCCGGAAGCCCTCGCTGTGCCGGTCAATAGGCACCTCTTTATTGTTGAAATACAGGCCTCTGGTGCGGTGAAAATCATCCTTTACCATGCCGCATACCGGAATGGAAAGGCCCATCTGTTCAAGAACTCCAAGGGCAATATTGACCTGTCCTCTTCCGCCGTCCATCATGATCAGATCCGGAAAACGGGTAAAGCTTCCAAAAGAAAGTTCCTTTCCCTCCGCTCTGAGGTTCTTTGCCTCCTCCATTCCATGAGAAAACCGTCTGGTTAAAACCTCTTCCATGGAGGCATAGTCATTTGGCCCCTGGACGGTGCGGATCTTAAATTTCCTGTAGTCACTGCGCTTTGGCTTTCCGTCCTCATAAACTACCATAGAACCTACCGACTCCACGCCGCTTGTATTGGAAATGTCAAAGGCCTCCACCCGGCGCACTGCACCGATCCCAATGAGCGCTCCAATCTGGTTCATGGCTCCTATGGTACGCAGTTCTTCCTTTTTGATCCGTTCCTTATCCTGAGACAGAACCAGAGCCGCATTTCTTGCCGCCAGCTCCACCAGCCTTTCCTTCTCCCCCTTCTGGGGCACCACCAGCCTTACCTTCTGTCCCCTTTTCGCGGTCAGCCACTGGCTGATAACCTCGCTGTCTGTAATGGGATACTGAAGCCAAAGCTCCCTTGGGATAAACGGCGTTCCTGCATAAAACTGCTTTACAAAGCCGTCCAAAATCTCCTCCTCGCTCTCTGCCGCTCCTGCTGACAAATGAAAATGATCCCTTCCGATCAGCTTTCCTTCCCTGATAAAAAATACCTGTACCACAGCGTCCCTTTCGTCTCTTGCCAGAGCCACAATATCACGGTCCTCCATGCTGCTGCTGGTAATTTTCTGCTTCTGTGCCACCTGCTTTACACTGTTTAACAGCTCCCGGTATTCAATGGCCTTTTCAAACTCCATTTGCTCCGACGCCTGCTCCATTTTCTCCTTCAGGGAACGCAGAAGAGGCTCGTAATGGCCTCCTAAAAAATCAAGCGCCTGTCCAAAGGACTTCTGATAATCCTCCTTTGAAATATACCCCTGACAGGGAGCATCACACTGCTTGATGTGGTAATTTAAGCAGGGCCTCTCCTTTCCCGTATCCTTCGGCAGATTCCGGCTGCAGGTGCGGATCCGGTACAGCTTATGGATCAAATCCAGCGTATCCTTGACTGCCCCGGCGCTGGTATATGGGCCAAAATACCGGCTGCGCCCATCCTTTTTCATATCCCTTGAAAATAAAAGTCTTGGGAAATCCTCACCCACCGTAGCCTTGATGTAAGGATATGTCTTATCATCCTTTAACATGGTATTGTATCTGGGGCGATGCTCCTTGATCAGATTGCATTCCAATACCAGCGCTTCCAGCTCTGAATCGGTTAGAATGTACTCAAACCAGGCAATATGGGAAACCATCTGTTCGATCTTGGCAGTCTTATTCCGGCTGCTCTGAAAATACTGGCGCACCCGGTTTTTTAAGCTGACTGCCTTTCCCACATAGATGATTTCATCCCTGTCATTGTGCATCAGATAAACGCCCGGACTGGCAGGGAGTTTTTTTAATTCCTCTTCCAGATCAAACATCAAAACCCTCCTGTTCAGCGCAGCCGTGTGCCGTCATAGCGGCGCAGAAGCTGTACATAGCGGCGGAGCGCCTGAATCTGCTCCTCCACAGGCATTTCCGGCTCCGGTTTTAAATCCATAGCCATAAACATACAATCCAGCTCCCGTTTGGTTGCCTTTCCTTCCATCTGTTTCAAAACAGCTAACTTATCCTCAGGGCGCAGCGCATCCAAAAAACGCTCCAGCCAGGGGCCTGGAAGTTCCTCTTCCTTATCCGTCTCCCCCTGTTCCCTTTCCTGCCAGGCAGTTCTTACAGGATCATTCTCCGGCCATACACGCTCAAAACGGTATTCCTGATCCGCATCCGGATATTTTTCCCGGTCTACCGGACTCATAAACATCTCCAGAGGGCGGACATACATACCAAACGTTCCATACAGTGCCTGATACACCACCATAGGCTCTCCTGTTTCTGAATGAACAGCCACTGCTATGACCTGATACAGTTTATTTTTAAAATGCCTGTAAAATGCTCCCGGCACAGGCATACACTCTCTCTGCTGCAAAATGCATCTACCTCATTTCCGCCCGGCCTATGCCGAACTCTGTGTTTATCTTTTTAGTATACCATATCTCATTTTAGAATCAACGGAATTTTGTCCGGACAGATAAAAACGCCCCGCTGCTATGCTGTCTGCAAAGCTGCGGGGCGTACACCTGGGTCTGAAAAGGTATGCTTCTGCATTCCTTACTGTAAAGAAGCTGCCGCGTCTTTTCCTGCAGCTAAATATTCCTGACCGGAAAATTCATCTGCATTCGCCGCTGCCGCATTTACAAGAATCAGCACTGCTGCCAGAATCACCCAGGCAAAGCATTCCAATCCTTTTTTCAGTTTCATAATCCTCTTTTCCTCCTAAGGACCACATCTGGATCCGACTCACATTATACCGTTTTTCCGCAAAAATGCAAGTTTTAAATTTTTTTCTGACAGACGGGGAATTTCTCTCCTTCATCCGTTTTATATAGTAGAGGCTGTTAATTTTATACTTCTGATAAGGAGGAATATTTATGATTACTTATAAGCCATTCTGGGAAACCCTGAAAAAGTCACCCGAAACCACCTATACCCTAATCCATAAACATCAAATTTCCAGTGCTACCATTGACCGTCTGCGAAAGGATAAACCCTTAAGCACAATCACCATTGACGATCTGTGCCATATTCTGAACTGCCAGGTGGGTGAAATTGCCGCGTACATACCTCCTGAAGATAAACCACATTAAACGGTTAAACTCTGAACATTTTACAATAGCCTTCTGTTTTTTCCTGTGCTATACTTTAAGAAGCTTAACGTATAAGGAGGTTTCTTTGTAATGCAGAAGATTGGAAGAAATGATCCCTGCTGGTGCGGCAGCGGTAAAAAATACAAAGACTGTCACATGGAGCTGGAAGAAAAGCTGACCCAGTTCCGTCGTCAGGGCGCCATCGTCCCCACCAGAGCCTTATTAAAAACACCCGAACAGATCCGTGGCATAAAAGAGAGTGCCCGGATCAATGTAGCCGTTCTTGATTATGTAGCTGCACATATCGGCCCCGGCATCACTACTGCCCAGATCGATCTGTGGGTCTATGAACAGACCACCCGTTTAGGAGGCATTCCCGCGCCTCTGGGCTATAACGGCTTTCCCAGAAGCGTCTGCACCTCTGTCAATGACCAGGTATGCCACGGCATTCCATCCGAAAATGACATTCTGAAAGAAGGCGATATTATAAACATAGACGTCTCTACTATCTATAATGGTTATTTTTCTGATTCCTCCCGTATGTTCTGCATCGGAGCGGTTTCTCCGGAGAAAAAACGATTGGTAGATACAGCAAAACAATGTCTGGAGATTGGTTTGACAGAAGTACGTCCCTGGGGATTTTTAGGTGATATGGGGCAGGCAATCCATAATTTTGCCAAAGAAAACGGCTGCAGCATTGTCCGTGAAATCGGCGGTCACGGCGTGGGACTGGAATTCCATGAAGAACCCTGGGTAAGCTATGTGTCCAAAAAAGGTACAGAAATGCTCATGGTTCCCGGAATGTGCTTTACCATTGAACCCATGGTAAATATGGGACGGCCGGATGTATTTGTGGATGCGGACAACGACTGGACGGTATATACGGATGACGGACTGCCCTCCGCCCAATGGGAAATCCAGGTGCTGATCACAGAGGATGGATATGAAATACTGGCGTGGTAGACGATTTTCCGAATAGAGTATGCAACACGAAATGCAGCACGCATTAAAAAAAGTCCTGTAATACAGGACTTTTTTTAATGGAGATAGTGGGATTCGAACCCATGACCTCTTGCATGCCATGCAAGCGCTCTCCCAACTGAGCTATACCCCCATTGGAACATATTTATATCAACTGGCGTCGACTCGTTGATAATACCATATCCGGCAGAATAAATCAAGTATTTTCCAAACTTTTCTCAAAAGGTTTCCAAGACACAAGCTCCCCGAAAGGTTTTCGCCTTCCGGGGAGCTTCTATCATTTAATATACATTTTCACTGTAGAAATTATTCATTTCCATACAGAGCAACCAGCTTGGATAAGTGCTCAAAGCGCTCCTTAGCCTCCTGCTCGTTGCGTGCGAACAGCTCTGCTGCTCTCTCAGGATTCTTCATGGTCAGAGACAGGTAACGAACCTCGCCCTTTAAGAAGTCCTGATAGCCTTCCATCTTAGGAGCCTTGGAATCCAGAGTGAACTTCTTCTCTGCTGCAGGATTGTAACGGAAGTTATTCCAGTAGCCACACTCTAATGCCAGCTTCTCCTCAGTCTGAGCCTTGTTCATGCCCTTCTTGATACCATGGTTGATACATGGAGCATATGCAATGATCAGAGATGGTCCCGGATATGCCTCAGCCTCAGCCAGTGCCTTAACGGTCTGCTGCATGTCGCCGCCCATACAGATCTGTGCAACGTATACATAGCCGTAGCTCATAGCGATGCCAGCCAGATCCTTCTTCTTGGTCTCCTTACCGCCAGCTGCGAACTGAGCAACTGCACCGGTCTTGGTAGCCTTGGAAGCCTGTCCGCCTGTATTGGAGTAAACCTCGGTATCGTATACCATGATGTTGATATCCTTACCGGAAGCCAGAACGTGGTCTACGCCGCCGAAGCCGATATCGTAAGCCCATCCGTCACCGCCGAAGATCCACTGAGACTTCTTAGCCAGGAAATCCTTGTTAGCTACGATGTCCTTGCAAACCGGGCAGTCAACGCCGGATAATGCAGCAACCAGACGATCGGTTGCAGAACCGTTCAGAGCGCCGATGCCATAGGTATCTAACCACTCCTTGCAGGCTGCCTTGATATCGTCAGTTGCGTTCTCATTTGCCATAACGCTCTCAACCTTAGCCTTTAAGCCGTCTCTGATTGCGTTCTGAGCCAGTAACATACCATAACCGAACTCAGCATTGTCCTCAAACAGGGAGTTATCCCATGCAGGACCCTGTCCCTTAGCGTTCATGGTGTATGGTGTAGAAGGTGAGGAGTTGCCCCAGATAGAGGAACATCCTGTTGCGTTTGCAATGTACATTCTATCACCAAACAGCTGGGTGATCAGCTTAGCGTAAGGAGTCTCGCCACAGCCTGCACATGCGCCGGAGAACTCAAGCAGAGGCTGCTTGAACTGGCTTCCCTTAACAGTGTTCTCTTTGAACTTTGCAACAACCTCATCCTTGATGGATACAGTCTGGCCAAAGTCAAAGATAGCCTGCTCGCTGAGGCTCTCTTCCAGAGGCTTCATCTCCAGAGCCTTGTTGCCCTTCATGCCTGGGCAGACATTTGCACAGGAGCCACATCCTGTACAGTCAAGTGCAGAGATGGTCATGGCAAACTTGTAGCCTGGCATACCGGTCATATCCTTCATCTTCATATCTGCAGGAGCGTTAGCAGCTTCATCAGCTGTCATAGCTACCGGACGGATAACAGCGTGAGGACATACATAGGAACAGAAGTTACACTGGATACAGTTGTCAACATTCCATACAGGAACATTTACTGCAATACCACGCTTCTCGTATGCGGAAGAACCAGATGGTGTAGTACCGTCTACATAATCCTTGAATGCGGATACAGGCAGGGAGTTTCCTTCCTGAGCGCTTACCTTGGTCTGAATGTTGTTTACGAAGTCAACAACTTCCTTACGTCCCTCGGTAACTACCTTATAATCAAGGCCTTCGTCCTCGCACTGAGACCAGCTTGCAGGAACCTCTACCTTGTGAACGCCCTTAGCGCCGGCATCGATTGCTGCCCAGTTCTTCATAACAACGTCCTCGCCCTTGCGGCCGTAGGTTGCCTTTGCAGCTGCCTTCATCAGTTCATTTGCCTTCTCAGCAGGAATGATGCCTGTCAGCTCGAAGAATGCGGACTGAAGGATAGTATTGATACGGGTCGGGCCCATGCCGGTCTCGATACCGATCTTAACACCGTCGATGGTGTAGAAGTTGATCTTATGATCAGCGATGAACTTCTTAACCTGTCCTGGCAGATGCTTCTCAAGACCTTCCATATCCCATGGGCAGTTTAACAGGAAGGTACCGCCGTCAACCAGCTCCTGAACCATGTTGTACTTGCGTACATAAGAAGGATTGTGGCAGGCAACGAAGTTAGCCTGACGGATCAGGTAGGTAGACTTGATGCGGCTGTGTCCGAAACGCAGATGAGACATGGTAACACCGCCGGACTTCTTGGAGTCGTAATCAAAGTATGCCTGAGCGTACATATCAGTGTTATCACCGATGATCTTGATGGAGTTCTTGTTAGCACCTACCGTACCGTCAGCGCCAAGACCCCAGAACTTACAGTTGGTTGTTCCCTCTGGAGTAGTAACTAAAGGAGCGCCAATCTCCAGAGACAGATTTGTAACGTCATCCACGATACCGATCGTGAATGGGCTCTTTGTCTCATTCTCAAATACTGCTACGATCTGAGCAGGTGTGGTATCCTTGGAACCTAAGCCGTAACGTCCGGTCTGGATCTTGATCTGGTCAAACTTGCTGCCCTTAAGAGCTGCAACAACATCCAGATACAGAGGCTCGCCCATAGCGCCTGGCTCTTTTGTTCTGTCTAATACAGTGATGGTCTTTACAGACTCAGGAATGGTATCGATCAGTGCCTGTGCGCAGAATGGTCTGTACAGACGAACTTTAACAACACCAACCTTCTTGCCCTGTGCAACCAGGTAATCAATGGTCTCCTCGATGGTATCATTTACAGAACCCATAGCAACAATCACATGCTCTGCATCAGCAGCGCCGTAGTAATTGAACAGCTTGTAATCTGTACCGATCTTAGCGTTAACCTTGTCCATGTACTCCTGAACAATTGCAGGAAGTGCATCGTAGTAGGGGTTACATGCCTCTCTTGCCTGGAAGAAAATATCAGGGTTCTGAGCAGAACCTCTCTGGCATGGATGATTTGGATTCAGAGCGTTCTTACGGAATGCTGCAATCGCATCCATATCAGCCATATCCTTCAGGTCCTCGTAATCCCAGGTCTCGATCTTCTGGATCTCGTGAGATGTACGGAAACCGTCAAAGAAGTTGATGAAAGGAACTTTGCCCTTGATTGCTGCCAGATGAGCAACTGGAGTTAAGTCCATAACTTCCTGTACGCTGGACTCACACAGCATAGCGCAGCCGGTCTGACGGCATGCATAAACGTCGGAATGATCACCGAAGATGTTCAGAGCGTGAGAAGATACTGCACGTGCAGATACATCGATAACGCCCGGTAACTGCTCACCAGCGATTTTGTACAGATCCGGGATCATCAGAAGAAGACCCTGGGAAGCGGTATAGGTAGTGGTCAGAGCGCCTGCTACCAGAGAACCGTGAACAGCACCAGCTGCACCAGCCTCGGACTGCATCTCAGTGATCTGTACTGTGCGGCCGAAGATGTTCTTTCTGCCTTCAGTAGCCCACTCATCCGTATGCTCAGGCATTACGGAAGACGGAGTAATCGGGTACATAGCAGCAACTTCAGTAAATGCATATGAAGCATGAGCAGCGGCCTGATTACCATCCATGGTTTTCATTTTTCTTGCCATTTGATTATCCTCCTACAAATGTGAATATGCTTTTAACCTGGCAAAAAGCCAGGAAGTTTCCAGGCAAAAATTGCGCCGGAAAGTGAAGTCTCCCCGCATAAGGAGACCTGTCTCTTATACACATCTCCGAGCCCACGAGACTAAGGCG
>OJRO01001074.1_pt1 | contig 21691 bp, 19 predicted proteins | sample 1599221 | NCBI WGS metagenome assembly OJRO01 (sample SAMN03922449, study PRJEB24848) | human gut metagenome | isolation source: stool sample | host: Homo sapiens | place: Germany | collected 2009-11
CCACCGAGAAGTCCCGCAAGGCCATGATCGCCGACATGAACGCCGGACGAATCCGCGTGCTGTTCGGCTCGACCGAGATGCTCGGCACGGGAGTAAACGCACAGAAGCGGTGCGTAGCGATTCATCATCTGGACAGCCCGTGGCGCCCCAGCGACCTCGAACAGCGCGACGGCCGCGGCATCCGAACCGGAAACGAGGTGGCGAAATACCATGCCGACAACAAGGTGGACGTGATTCTGTATGCCGTCGAGAAATCCCTCGACGCCTACAAGTTCGGGCTGCTGCATAACAAACAGCTCTTCATCCGGCAGCTCAAGACCAACAACATGGGCAGCCGCACGATCGACGAAGGGGCTATCGACGAGAAGTCAGGCATGAACTTCTCCGAGTATGTAGCCATTCTTTCGGGCAACACCGATCTGTTGGAAAAAGCCCGTTTGGAGAAGAAAATCGCCACGCTCGAAAGCGAGCGTCAAGCATTCGTGCGCGGCAAGTCGTCGAGCCGATACAAGCTGGACACCATCTTGTCTACAATGAAGAAGAACGACGCCAAAATCGAGGGTATAACCACGGACTTGGAGCATTTCAAGGCCCGTGTGCAGCTGAACGAGGACGGCTCCTACCGCAATCCCGTGAAACTCGACGGCCTCGAAACTTCCGACCCGAAGCTCATCGGCAAACAGCTGAACCATATCGCCGCAACGGCCCGAACGGGCGGCGAGTTGCAGCACATCGGAAGTCTTTACGGATTCGACCTGCTCGTAAAGAGCGAAACGACCGAAAAGGACGGATTCGATCTTACGCAGAACCGTTTCTATGCACGCGGAGAAGCCGATTATCTCTACTCCTACAACCACGGAAACATCGCCGCAGATCCGCGGCTGGCCTCGCTCAACTTCATACATGCCCTTTCGACCATCGAAACGGTATTGGAGGGTTTCAAAAAGAAGAACGAGGAGCTTGCCAAAGACATTCCTATCCTGCGAAATGTCGTGGAGGGAACGTGGCGCAAGGAATCGGAGCTGACGGTACTGCGTTCCCAAATGACGGAGTTGGAGCGCAAAATTCAGCTGTCGCTGAAACCTATCGAAGAGGAGGCGGAGGTGATAGAGGAGACTTCGCTGATGGAAAATAGTCCGCAGCATTCGCAGCCGGAAGGTGGCAGACAACCCCATATTCCGTCCCGTCTGCAACAGATCGCCGATGCTTCCGGCGGTCGTATCGTCATCGGACGTGTCGGAGCGCAGATAAAAAGCGAATCCGGCGCTAATAAGAGCATCAAAATGTAAAGAGAAAGCCGACGGCAATACCGTCGGCTTTTTATCTGTCAGGAGATCGAGAGCACCTCGATTTACTCTCCGATTCGGTTCTTCAAATCCATGCGTTCGTGCAAAATTCGGACGACCTCCACCGCACGTTCGGAGGCCGACCGATAGAAAATGATGTGTTTCCCCGTTCGGTAACCGAACAAGCCTTCCATGATTTCCGCGTACTCCTTGCCAAGTGGGTGGGGACTGCTGTCGGCGATCTGCCGACAGGTATCGACGAGGAGCGTATAATACTTGTCGGCTTGGGTTTCAGACCATGTTTCGACCGTGTAATTCCAAATGTCGGTAAGGTCTTCGACAGCCTTATTCGAGAAAAGCAGATCAGCCATTCTTATGCTGTGTTTTCAATGTACGAAGATGTTGCTGCGGATCGAAGCCCACGGCAATGCCGCTGTGCAAACCCTCGTCGATCGCGCTCTTCAACGCTACAACTTTGTTTTCCTGCTCCTCCAAAAGCCGCAGTCCGGCGCGCACGACCTCGCTGGCATTGTTATAACGCCCCTGTGCAATCGTGGACTGGATGAAGTTCTCGAAATATGTTCCCAAAGCTACCGATGTCGTTTTCATATGCTGCCTCCTTTTTTGCAAAGTTACCAATATTTGGTAATACAACAAATTTTCGGCCGTTTTTATTCTCTTTTCCCATACGAATTATTCGCTCGCTCCTTTTTCAGGTTGCGAAAATTGCTGAAATTGCGCTCGATGAACCGTAATACGTCCGATTCGCGATAGAATGTCTTGTGATAGATCATTTGATACGGTAAGTCGCCCGAAGTGCGGTAACGCTGCAGCGTGCGTTTCGAGATGTTGAGCATCTTGCATAAGTCGTAATTGTCCAGCAACCTGTCTCCGTCTGGCAGAACGGAGCGGTTCTGTTCCGAAGAGGGCGTACACAACTCCTCGATACGTTTCAATCGCTCGACGAGACGCTGCATCCAACCGTCGAAATACTCCTTGTCAAGCATCATGACAGATTATCCTTTACGTCGGTTCACGGAACGCTCCTGCAATACCCGTTTGATTTCACCCAACGTGTAATAGCGTTTATGATTCAAGGCCGAATAGGAGATCACCCGCTCCGACCGCAACCGCTGCAACGTGCGCGGACTGATACCCAAATATCGGCATATCGTCTTGCCGTCCACCCAATCGTCGTCCGACGGTGCGTTTTGCAGCTTTTTGCCGGCAAGAGTTCGTTCTATTTTCTCGATGCGCTCGACGAGTTCTTTGTAGGCTTTCGATCCGATGATAATTACCTTCATAATCCTTTGTCGTTTTGTTTGTTACAAAGGTCGGAGTTATCGGATTCGGCAAATGCGAGGTCAGGTAAACTTTATTTTCCAACTATTCTATTGCACTGGTTTATAAGATAGATTACTCAACAAATTGAATATGCAGTTAAAATTGCAAATAGCAAAACTCGTATATTTCAATTGCGTTATCGTTGTATACTATTGATGCTTAATTACATGCTATATTCTTTGCAAAATTAAATCTTCCGACTTTACGAACTGATTTTCGCAAAATCGTAAGATTTTAACCTATTTTAGTCCGATTCCCTCACTCGGTATTATTCGGCATTATTTCTTATTGCGAGGCCTCCATGTCCGCATACGTTGCAATAAAGCCTGTTTTGCTTTGTCGATCCACGGAGTGGGATTATTGCGCAATTTCATATCGCAGAACGTGCGCGAAAGGTTCGTGTCGAGGTGGATATTGAAGACATTGGCAATGTAGGCCGCCAACTGCGAGAGCGGAACATTGCCGAAACTGCGTTTGCTGTCGAGCAGATAGATCAGTTCCGTCAAATCCGTCTTGCTGTCCTGCCATGTCAGTCGAACCGAGGGCAGCGAATCAGTGGAAGCTGTTTTTACATATTCCAGTGCCTCCAATTCGCCTTTCAGATACGCCGATAACAATTCATTGGCCAGCAATTTTGCTACCTTGAAATCAGCGTTAGTAGAAAATTTCGGATCGCGTTCGTAGTGGAAAGATTCGAGATAAAGAGCCGTATCGGTTCGCCCTCGCAAATAATACAATGAATCCAAATGAGTTATGCCGGAACGATAGTAACGCACAAAATCGGAATGTTTGTTGTTGTAACGGTTGATTGCCTTGATTTCGTCGATCAAATATGCTTTTTGAGATTCTACCCCTACGGGCCGATTCATTTCGATATTATAGACTTTGCGATAATAAATCAAACAATGGTACAAACGAGGCTTAATAACCTTAAAAAACTCTATTTCTTCGGCTTCGCTTTTGAATGTGTAGTTCGTAATAAAATCCCTCAACCGCTGAAAGGCATCGCCCAAAACGAGCGATGCCTCCAACGATTTTTTCAGAACATTCAAATTGGATTTTTCTATGGCTTTAAGCCGATTATCTATTTCTTTCTCCAATTTGTCTGCAAATCCTTTCATCAATAAATAGTTTTACACCCCGACACGTATTTACTTATCTTCTTGACAGCAGCATTGAGATGGGTTACCTGTACTATTCGACTTTTTGTCTTCCGATTCCGCTTTCTTTGTTTCACGTGCAGATTCTTCGATAATTTGCATCCCGCACGAGCAGGAGCATGGCTTCGGTGCGAACAGCGACGCCCAAAAGCCTTTCTTCTCTTTTTTGTCTTCCATAATACGATGATTTATAATAAAATATTAAACAAATAACCTGCGATAACGGCCGTCAGGAAAATGACCAGCACGATGATCGCGACCAATTTTTTGCGGAAGATACTTGCCAACAGCGACATTTCGGGAATCGCCATACCTGCGCCGCCGATGACGAGCGCAATGACAGCTCCGACACTCATTCCCTTGCCCATCAACGCCACGCCGATCGGTATGGCCGTTTCGGCGCGGATGTAGAGCGGAATACCCAACACGGCGGCAACAGGCACAGCGAACGGATTGTCCGGCCCGGCGATGCCGAGCACGAAATCCTGCGGCATATAGCCGTAGATTCCCGCACCCAGCGCCACGCCGACGAGCAAATAGCCCATGATGGGCCGCAGGCTGCCCCAAGCACCTCGAAACGCCTCCTTGAGCTTGCGGCCGAACGGCCACGACCGACGGTTTTCGCCCGTTTCATGTGCATCTTTGAGCCTTACGTTCTTGACATAACGCTGCATGCCCGTCTTTTCGAGGAGATAGCCGAAAGCGATCGAAGCGATGAAAACGATCACGAAATAGGCGACCATCGCCTTAATGCCCACCATTGCACCGAGCATACCGATGATGATCGGATTCAGCAGCGGCGAGGCGATCAGAAACGACATCGTGGAACCGAACGGCACGCCTGCATGGAGAAATCCGACGGTCATCGGAATCGTCGAGCAGGCGCAGAACGGCGTAAGCGCTCCGAATCCGGCCGCCATGATGTTGCCTACGATGCCTCGCCCCGAAAGTTTGGCGCGGATTTTCTCCTCGGGAATGTACATCAGAATAATCTCGACCGCAGCACTGATAAGCATGAACAACGCGACGAGCTCGAACGTGATAAACACGAAATACTCCAATGTTTGAACGAATGTATTCATCTTATTAAAATAGGTTTCCGTAAACATATCCGGCCAGCGTTGCCAACACGATGACCAGCACGACGTAGACGACGGTCTTTTTCGTTCCCATCACGCCACGGATGACCAGCATGTTGGGCAGCGACAGCGAGGGACCCGCTAGAAGCAGGGCCAACGCCGGGCCTTTGCCCATACCGGAAGCCAGCAACCCTTGAATGATCGGTACTTCGGTCAGCGTGGCGAAGTACATGAAGGCCCCCGTGAACGAGGCGAAGAAGTTCGAGAGAAGCGAGTTCCCGCCGACCGCCCATTCGATCCAACGGTTCGGAATGACACCCGCGATCGTCTCGCCGTCATGCGTCGAGCCGAGCAGGAACCCCGCCGTTACGACACCGATGGCCAGCAGGGGCATGATCTGCTTGGCGAAACCCCACGACGACAAGGCCCATTCCCGATTCTCGGCATCGCCTTTGTCGCAGAGCAGCATGACGGATAGGGCAGCGATTCCGACGATCATCGGCACGAGCAGTACGAGTTTAGCGTCGGCGATGAACACCGTTGCCAGCCATGCGGAGAGTATCGTCGCAGCTGCGGCCGCGGCGACCCACGCAAATTTCAGTTTCAGCACCCGAACGAGCGACCAGCAGAGCAGCAGCCCGAATCCGGCCGTAAAATACCATTTATAGGTAAAGACGAACTGCCAAAGACCGGTGTCCGTCGCGGCGGGTGCACCCCAATTCGCGAAGACGAGGATAGCGACCAGCGTAAAGAAGTGCAGCGCCGTCTGCCGCATCGGGCATTTTTCGGGCGGCGGCACGATATTCATTTGCTGTTCCTTTTTCACCTGCTCCTCTTTTCTGAAAATGAACGCCATCGCAAGACCGATGACCACTGAGAAGCAGACGGCTCCGATCATGCGCGCCACGCCCAACTCGACCCCGAGAATCCGTGTCGTGAGGATGATCGACAGAATGCTGATAGCCGGGCCGGAATAGAGAAACGCTACGGCAGGCCCCAATCCCGCTCCGCGCTTATAGATGCTCGTGAAGAGCGGCAGGATCGTACAGGAGCAAACCGCAAGAATACCGCCCGAGACGGCGGCGACGGAGTAGGACAACCACTTCTTCGCGTTGGCTCCGAAATATTTCAAGACCGAGCCCTGACTGACGAATACGGCGATAACACCTGCGATGAAAAAGGCCGGTAGTAGACACAGCACGACGTGCTCGCGTGCATACCACCTCGCAAGATCGAGCGTCGCATCGACCGCCGTCATGAATCGTTCGCTGCCTATCGGCAGGAAGAAGACGACAGCGAATACAGCTACGATCCGAAAGAGGATTTTCAACTCTTTTTTAGGTTCCATAATTGCCGATAAATTAAATTCCTAACAATTTCTTGATTTCACTTTCCGAGGGGACATATCCCTTGATTCGTACCGCACCGTCCACGACGACTGCCGGTGTGGTCATGATGTTATAATTGAGCAACTCCATAATATCTTCCACTTTCGAGAGCGAGACGTCGAGTCCATTCTCTTTAACGACTTTCTCGATAGCGGCATATGTCGCCTTGCACTTGGAGCAACCGGCTCCCAAAACTTTGATTTCCATAATTCGTATTATTTAGTTGTTTGTATTTCGTCGTATTACGAATAATATCAACAATAAAAAACGGCGCAATAGTAAATTCCGATTGCGATGAACAGCCCGCCGACGATCCAATTGAGCCACCGTTGCACGGTTTGCATTTTCCCGTAAAATGCTCCGATTCGTCCGACGCTGAATGCCAATATCCACGCTACGACCAGTACGGGCAAGGCGGTAGCCATGGCGAATACGATCGGTAACAGCCAACCTGCCGTCGCAGTTGCCGACATGGGAATCAGCATACCGAAATAAAATACGCCGCTCGTAGGGCAAAAAACCATCGCGAAGAGCATTCCGAGCAGGAATGCACCGCGACCACCGCGTCGCGCCAATCCTTCGCCGCTACCTCTGAAGCCGAGTTTCGGCAGATTGAGGCGGTCGCCGACGAGCATGAACCCTCCGACGAGCAGCAAAGCAGGGCCGAGTAACATTTCGCCGTATTTACCGATGAATTTCTGAATCCCGAACAAGCTCGAACCGCCTTTCAGCACAACAAGCAACACTGCCCCCAACGCGGTATAGGCTACCGCCCGCCCCAACGTGTAGAGTAGACCGTTGACGAATATTCGTCGTCGGTTCTCGATATGCTTGCCGATAAAGCCGATCGCAGCGATATTCGTAGCCAACGGACACGGCGATATAGAGGTCAGCAGACCAAGCAGAAAAGCAGTCAAAACTGGCGTCGAACTGCTGTCCAATAACGATTGCAGCCACTCCATAAGCGTTATTCGTTCATTTTTATGCAGGTTTTCTCGCCTCGGCATAGCCCGAGTAAACTCGGCTCTGCCCTCGGCTTATCGAAAACGTTCAATGCGTTCGTAATCTTTTTTGCCAGACCGCTACGAAATGTGTCGGGAGCCGTGCGGGCATTTGCGAAAGCAAATTCGGTCAGGTTTTCGCGCGTCTCTTTGCCGTCCCGCCAACGATTGACAAAAAGCGACGACCACGCCACCTCGTAATCATCGGCCAATCGCTCATTCTCCGGTGCGGAAATATCCGCCGAACGGAAGACGACCGTTCCTTTTTCCACCTCATCGGCAAAGAGGGTTTCGACCGTCTCCGCTGCATTTTTCTCGATCGCCATGCAAGTGGCGCAGCGTTGTTTACCGTGGAAATAGAGCACCTCCACGCGATCCTTGTCATTTCGCTCCGTTTCGGTTTCCCGATTCTTCGCCGTGCGACCTCCGCAAGCGAACAACAGCAAACATGCTGTCCCTAATAAAAATCCTTTCATCATACGTTTTGTTTTTAGTTGTTTATATTTCGTCGAATTACGAACATTTACGACAAAAAATATTTCGTATTATACCGCAACACGAAAGATGGAGTGCAAACGCTCGGTAGTCGGAAAACCTGCATGAAAATGAACTCATAAATCCTTGCTTCGGAACGGGGTATTGCACGTTTCTTTTTTCGGAGCACAATCACGATAGAAATCGGCGAAGAGCAGGCGAGCCATTTCCCAATTTTCACGATTGATACAGTAGCGCACTTTCGGCGGCTCGATCGTTCCCTGAATCAACCCTGCCTCTTTCAATTCTTTCAGATGCTGCGATACCGTGGCTTTCGAGATGGGCAAAACCTCGTGAATGTCGCCGAAAAAGCAACACTTTTGTTTCGCCAAAAAGTGTAGAATCGCGATCCGTGCAGGATGCCCCATCGCTTTCGCAAATCGTGCAAGTTGCTCTTGTCCTTCGGTATATGATTTTTCCGCCATACACTTTTTTATTCGTTGTTCGCAAAATTACGAATAATATTTATATTTGCAAAATATCTAACGATAAATCATGCCAACTCGAAAATTAAAATCCGAAGAGATTTGAGATTGATTTTTAATCCCTATATTTGCAAACGTAGAGTTGTTTGAATTTTATAAAGAACGAGGTGGATTTAAGCTTTTTACAGCTTACTTATCCGTTGCCTTCTTTTATGCGATCTTCTTCTAAATCGTTAATACCCAAACAAATATCTCCGGGCAATCTCAAAGATACGAAAAATTCTTATCTTTGCCGCCATGCAACGCTAAATATCAATTACATGGGAGAAAAATCGCATTATAATTACCGTGTCGAACCGCAGGATGTGGATTTCACGCTCCGGGCCACGATCCCGTCGCTGGGCTCGGCGATCCTCAATACGGCGGGCATCGACGCCCACGGCAAGGGTTTCGGGGTCGACGCCCTCAATGCCGACAACCATTCGTGGGTGCTCTCGCGCATGGCCGTGGAATTCGACTGCCAGCCAGGGCAGTATACCGACTATACGATCGCCACGTGGATCAACGAATACGGGCGGGTGCTCTCGACGCGTAATTTCACGCTGACCGACGCCGCGGGCAACGAATTCGGCCGTGCGGTGACGCAGTGGGCGATGATTGATCTGAAGAGCCGTTCGGCGCTCGACCTGTCGTGGGTGGGAGACGCCCATGCCGAAGCCATCGTCGATGCCCCTTCGCCGACCGACAAGCCGCGCAAGATCCGCGATGTCAACCCGGCGCAGACGGCCGTGCACAAAGTCGTTTACAGCGACATCGACTTTAACCGCCATGTCAATACGATGCGCTATATAGAAATGATGATCGACATGCTGCCCCTGGAAATGCTGATGCAGGAGGCACCCGTGCGGTTCGACATCCATTTCCTGCGCGAATGCCGTTACGGGCAGACGCTTGCCGTCGGTTACGAACAACGCGGCCGTACGGCGCTGTTCGAGATACGCAGCGATGCCGGTACGGTGGCTGTACGTGCCTCTATCGAGTGGAAATAGGCCTGCGGGGAATGTCCTGCCGGCACTCTGTGGAACGGGTTTTGCAGGTAGGGCTGCAAAACCTTTTTCATTATGGAAACCGCAGTCAAAACACAGAACAAGTATCAGGTGAGCATCGACCTGCTGAACGATGCCGTAGGTAAGGAGATCGCCACATCGCTCCAGTACATGTATTTCCACACCCATTTCGAAGATGACCGCTACCAGTACCTTTCGAAGATCATGCGTGAGATCTCGATCGCCGAGATGCGCCATATCGAGGAGTTCTCCGACCGCATCATGTTCCTGCAGGGCGACGTCGACATGAACGCCTCGTTCCGTACCAAGCAGGTGACCGACGCCAAGGAGATGCTCCGCCTGGCCATGCAGTTGGAGCAGAGCACGATCGACTCCTATAACGAGGCGTCGCGCATCGCCGCCGAACACAAGGACGCCGTGACGCACAAGATGTTCCAGGACATTATCGTCGAGGAGGAGGAACACCTCGATACCTTCCGCACCGAGTTGCAGCATATGCTCGACTACGGCGAGGAGTACCTGGCGCTGCAGTCCGCAGCGGGCAGCAAGCATACCGCCAAGAGTTTCAAACATACTGACGACGGCGAATAACCGTCCCTGGCCCGAGTCTGCGGGGTGCCGTTCGCGGCGCCCCGTTTTTTGTGCGGGCTTTTCCCGGTGAATCCCGTCCGGCAGGCTCTTCGCTGTGCGTTCTTCCCGCCGGACACTTGCCGCCATGCTTTCCCTGCCGGTTTTTCTCCGTGTGTTTTTCCTCCGGGCTCTTTGCTGCGTCTTTTTACGGAGCCTCGTCCCGGCCGGGAACCAGGCCGGGGCGGGTGCCGGACTGCCGGGATCTTCCCGTTATGCCCCTGCGCATGGAATCGCGGTGGTGCGAAAAGTTTGTCCTGTCCGTATATTTACGGCAAAAGAGACAGCCGTTTGCGCTATCTTTTCCTATATTTGCCGTATGAAGATTACGATTTTAGGCCCTGCGCACCCGTACCGGGGCGGACTGGCTTCGATCATGGAGATCATGGCCCGCACCTTTCAGCGGCGTGGGAACGAGGTCGACATAAAGACTTTCACGCTGCAATACCCTTCGCTGCTCTTCCCGGGCAAGAGCCAGACCGTATCCACGCCGCCGCCGGCCGATCTGCACATCTGCCGGTGCGTCAATACGGTCAACCCTTTCAACTGGGTGCGTATCGGTCGCCGGATATGCCGCGAACGTCCCGATTTCGTGCTGATGAAATACTGGACGCCCTTCATGGCACCCTGTTTCGGCACCATTGCCCGTTTCGCCCGCCGCAACGACCATACGAAGGTGCTCTGCCAGATCGACAACGTCGAACCCCACGAGCACCACCTGACCGACAAACCCTTCAACCGTTATTACCTGGGTGTCGTGGACGGGTTCGTCTACATGTCCGAGCAGGTGCACGGCGAACTGAAGGCATACAGCGATGCCCCGGCGCTGTTTTCCCCGCATCCGCTTTTCGAGAACTTCGGGGAGCGGGTCGCCCGCAACGAGGCTTGTGTACGGCTGGGGCTGGATCCGACGGTCGATTACGTGCTTTTCTTCGGGCTGATCCGCGACTACAAAGGGCTCGACCTGCTGCTCGACGCCTGGGCGGGGTTGCGTCGCCGGGGGCTTGCCGCGGGGCGCAGGCTGATCGTCGCCGGGGAATTTTACACCCCCAAGGAGCGTTACCTGCGGCAGATTGCCGACAACGGCCTGCAGGACGAGGTGATCCTCCACGACCGGTTCATTCCCGACGAACAGGTGAAATATTACTTCTCGGCTGTGGATTTCGTCGTCCAGCCCTATAAGACCGCGACGCAGAGCGGCGTGACGCAGATCGCCTACCAGTTCTGCGTGCCGATGGTCGTCACCGACGTCGGCGGTCTTTCGGAGATCGTGCCCGACGGTCGCGTAGGGTATGTCTGCGAGCCTACGGTGCAGGGCGTGGCCGATGCCATTGCGCGGATGTACGACGGGGATACGATCGAACGCTTCCGCCTGAACTGCATCGAGGAGCGCAAACGCTTCTCGTGGGAGGAGATGTGCACGCGCATCGCCGAGTTGTACGAAATGGTACGCTGATTCCGGATCGCGTGGCTGGGATTTTCCCCGAACCCTTGCCTCCGGAAAATTACAAAGGGCTGCCGTGCATTGCACGGCAGCCCTTCCGCTTCATTTATTCGTCGTAGTTTGGCTACTTCTTTATATTGGGCAGTTCGAGCCCGTAGTTCTTTTTCCGGTCTTCCGCCTTGAGCCACAGTCCCAGGAGCATCGCCGCGATGCCGCAGCTGGCGAAAATCACCATCGGGAGCGTATAGTTGTAGGCCGTGCCGTCCACATGCCCCGGGTTACTGAATTTGAGGGCGTAGCCGATGACAGCAGGGAAGAGGCAGAGGCCGATGTTCTGGATCCAGAAGATCAGCGAGTAGGCCGAACCCAGGTAGCGGGTCTCCATGATCTTGGGAACCGAGGGCCACAGCGCTGCGGGTACCAGCGAGAACGAGATTCCCAGGATGATGATGGCGCCGTAAGCGACGAGCGTACTCGGATAGGCCGGGAGCACGAAGGCGAAGATCAGGTGACATACCGTCATCAGGACGGCTCCGAAGATCAGCATCGTGGCGCCCTTGCCCTTGTGGTCGAGGTAGCTGCCCAGCAGCGGCGTGATGGCCGCGGCGCCCATCGGGAACCAGCGGAAGATGTCGGCGGCCGTTTGTGCCGTGACGCCGAGGTTGCTTTCCAGCATGTTCGTGGCGAAGCGCTGGAAGGGGAAGATCGCCGAATAGTAGAGCACGCAGAGTATGGCTACGATCCAGAATACCTTGCTGCTGAATATCTTGCCCAGGTCGCTGATGCGGAATTCCTCTTCGGAACTGTTGTTGCCGCGGGAATCCAGCCCGAGCTGTTTGTCCAGCTTGCGATCCATGAAGGTGAATACCGTGTAGGTGAGCAGTCCGATCAGCAGCAGCAGGGTACAAAATGCCACCGGGCGCACGACCGTTGCGGGAGCCATGTTGGCGAGCCACGGCGAGATGGAGAAAACGGCGAAGACACCCACACGGGCAATGGCCATTTCCAGCCCCATTGCGAGGGCCATTTCCTTGCCTTCGAACCACTTGGCGATCGTCTTCGAAACGGTGATGCCGGCCATCTCCATACCGCATCCGAATATCATGAACCCGAGCGATGCGAGTTTGGCACTGGCCGGGAACGATACCCACCAGCTATTGAGCCAAGCCTCGGCGCCAGTGCCGATGAAGGCGTCGCTCACGCCGTAATATTTGATGCAGGCGCCGATAAACATCAGGGATGCCGAGAGCATTCCCGTGAAGCGCACACCCATTTTGTCGAGGATGATACCTGCCAGGATCAGGAATCCGAAGACATTGAAGATGAACTCCGAACTTCCGTACATGCCGAACACGTCGGGCGTCCAGCCGCGCTGTGCCTCGATCATGCTCTGCAGGGGCGACATCATGTCCACGAACATGTAGCCGAAGAACATCGTCAGTGCGATCAGGATGAGCGCCGTCCACCGCACCCAGGCCGAGTCGTTGAGTTTCCGTTGGATAATTTCCGTCATAATTATTTGTTTTTGAGTTAGCTTACTTTTCTAACGGCGCGTATCGTTTCAGCACCTCGTAAGCCTCGACGATACCCAGCTCGCCGGCCTTCGAAATGTCGAGACACCCTTTGCGCGTGTCCTTCATGAATATCTGTATGATGCCGCGGTTGTAATATGCCTCGGCGAAATTGGGGTTCTGTTCGATGGCCTTCGAGTAATCCTCGAACGCTTCGGGCAGGCTTCCCGACAGGGCCTTGAGGTTGGCGCGGTTGTAATAGCTGTACGCCAGGTCGGGGAAGAGCTTGATGGCCTTGTTCAGGTCGGCCACCGCCTCGTCGTAACTGTACGTGCGCTTGCTGTTGTTGTTCAGCCGGTTGGCCGGATCCGAGTCGATCGTGATGCGCTGGTAGGAGTTGTCGATCGACGAGATGAAGTCGATCATCTCGGCGCGCGTCGTCGAGCGGTTCAGGTAGAGGAACGGGTTGCTCGGATTCTGCTCGATGGCCGCTGAGAAGGTATTTACAGCATTGGTATACTGCTTGATGAGCGACTGCGTGACACCCCGTTCGAAGAGCACCGTCCACGATGCCCGATCCGACTTGAGCTCCTCGACGTATTGCTTGTCGAGCATCACCAGCGTGTCGGCCGGGATATTGCTTTCGCGCCACGAAAGGGTGAGGTATTCGTTGTCCACCCGTTTCCTGAAGTCCTCGACGCGCTGTACGTGGTAGCGTTCCACGGTTGGCACGGTGTCGGGACGCATCAGCGTGAACTTGAACAGCGGCAGCAGGCGCATCTCCTCGTGGCCGCCGTTGTGGCCCGTGATGCGGTCGAAGCTGCCGCCCGAGAATTTGCTGTCGAACGACAACAGGCGGTCGAAACGCTGCGTCGTGTCGGCATAGATCGAGTAGGTGCTGTCGCTCAGGCGGGAGCGGTACTCCGCAATCTTCTTCTGGGCCGTGTCGCGGTCTTTCTTCGCGCCCTGCGGGTCGCGCAGCAGTTCGCGCAGACGGCCGCGGTAAATATAGGCGTTGGCGAAATCGGGGTAGAGCTTGATGGCCGAGGAGTAGTCGTCTATCGCCTTCTCCAGTTCGCCCAGCTGGGCATAGACCCCTGCGCGGTTGTAGTAGACCAGCACGTTGTTGGGCGAATAGAGCGCCACCTTGTCGTAGTCGTCCAGCGCACGGTTGTAGTCGCCGATCTGCGTGCGCAGCATGGCACGGTTGAAGTAGGTCAGCGAATTGGTCGAGTCGAGCTGGATCACCTTGTCGAAATCCGCGAGGGCCAGCATCGGACGGTTGGTGTCCGAGTAGACCAGTGCGCGGTTGAAATACGAAAGCAGGTAGGCCGAATCGCATTCGATGGCCTTGTTGAAGTCAGCTTCGGCTTCCGCAAAGCGTTTCTGTTCCATGTAGAGCCCACCGCGGCGGTTGTACCCGCCGGGGTTCTCGCGGTTCGTGCGGATGGCGGTGTTGAAATTGTCGTAGGCGCGTACCGTATCCTTCAGGTGCAGGTAGCTCAGGCCCCGGCAGATGAAGGCGTCGGCGACTTTGTTCTCCTGGCGGATGAACTTGTCGAAATCGTCGATGGCCTCCTTGAACTGCTGGTTCAGCAGGCGCGTCACGCCGCGGCTGTAATAGGGGCCCGGCAGATCCGGGCGCAGGTCGATCGCCTCGCGGAAGTCCTGCAGGGCGTCATCGTAATTACCCAGCCGCGAACGCGTGATCGCGCGGTAGGTATAGGCTTGTGTGTATACGGGGTTGAGCCGGATGGCGGTCGAGAAATCGGCCTCGGCGCCCAGCAGGTCGTCGAGGTTGTATTTGGCGATGCCGCGCAGGAAATAGCCTTCGAAGGCATCCTCGTCGAACCGCAGCAGGGTGTTGAGCGTCCGGATGGCCTCCTGGTAGTCGTTGTTCATCATGCATGAACGTCCCACCCAGAAGAAATATTCCCGGTTGTACTGCGCATACGATTCCTTCCCGCACATCAGTGCGATGCCCAGTGCGATCCCGAGGATGTATTTTTTCAATTTCCGACTCACTTGTCCCATTAACGTCCTTTTCGGGCGGTTTATTATTCCGGTTTATTCCAATTCGTACCCGAAACGGCGCAGTTGGCGTTCGTTGTTGCGCCAGTCGTCGTTCACTTTGACGAACAGTTGCAGGAAAACCTTTTTGCCGAGGAACTGCTCCATGTCCTCGCGTGCGGCCTGCCCGACCCGTTTGAGTTTCTCGCCCTTATGCCCGATCAGGATGCCTTTCTGCGAGTCGCGGGCGACATAGATCGTTGCGGCGATGCGGTCGATCGCCGGCTCCTCCTTGTAGCTTTCGATCTCGATTTCGCAGCAGTAGGGGATCTCCTTGTCGTAGAACCTGAGGATTTTCTCGCGGATGATTTCCGAGGCGAAAAACCGCAGCGTCTTGTCCGTCAGTGTATCCTTCGGATAGAAGGCCGGGCCTTCGGGCAGCAGGTCGAGGATGGTCTTGAACAACCCTTCGATGTTGAAATTCTCCTTGGCCGATGCCGGTACGATGCGTGCCTCGGGCAACTCCCCCTGCCATTTGTCGACCAGTGCCTCGAGTGCCTCGGGCGTCGTGAGGTCGATCTTGTTGATGACCACGATGGCCGGGACGCCGCTCTGGCGGATGCGGTCGATGATTTCGGCCGAGCGTTCCCCCCGCTCCACGGTGTCGGTGACATAGAGTATGACGTCGGCGTCGGCTACGGCGCCCGTCACGAATTTCATCATCGACTCCTGTAATTTGTAGCTGGGTTTCAGAATGCCCGGCGTATCGGAATAGACGATCTGGAAATCCTCGCTCGAGACGATGCCCATGATCCTGTGGCGCGTGGTCTGCGCCTTCGACGTGATGATCGACAACTTTTCGCCGACCAATGCGTTCATGAGTGTCGATTTGCCGACGTTGGGATTCCCGATGATATTTACAAAGCCCGATTTGTGCATTTTCCTTTTGGGATATGATCCGGACAAAGGTAGCGATAAAAAAAGACCCCTGCAAACGCCCGGTCGATTAATTTACCCGCCGATACGGTCGTTTGACCGGTGTGCGGTGCTTTTTACGATTTTTCCCGTATATTTGCCGGGACACGATATAACGGAAAATTATGAACAGGACGAAAATCCTCTTTTTCTGCGCCGGTGCCGTGCTGGCCGCGTTGCTGGTATGGTGGCTGTCGGCCGGGGAGCGCACCCCGGCCGGGGAGTCCGGCAAGCGGAGCCCCCTCGATGTGATTATGACCCGGACGAGCATCCGGGCCTACCGGGATTGCCCGGTCGGTGCCGATACGGTCGAACTGCTGCTGCGGGCTGCGATGGCCGCGCCCTCGGCCGTGAACCGTCAGCCGTGGGCTTTCGTTGTCGTGGACGACCGGGAGCTGTTACGCGAACTCGCCGGGGCGCTGCCCTTTGCGAAGATGGCCGCCCGGGCACCCCTGGCCGTGGTCGTCTGCGGCGACTTGTCGCGCAATCCGGGGGCTTCCGGCGACTGGTGGGTGATGGATGCCTCGGCGGCCTCGGAAAACCTGCTCCTTGCGGCCCATGCCCTGGGGTTGGGAGCCGTATGGACTGGGGTTTATCCCCGCGGCGAACGGGTAGAGGCCGTGCGGCGCGTGCTGGGGCTTCCCGCCGATGTCGTCCCGCTGAACCTGATTCCGGTGGGCTATCCTGCGGACAATCCGGCACCCAAGCAGAAGTGGAATCCGGCCAACGTCCGGTATAACGGCTGGGCGGAGTAGCTCCCTCCCGGATGATACGGGGCACCCCGGCCCGCAGGGCTCGGGGGCTTTCCTGTCGTATATTGTCCGTGCACTGTGCGGTGGGGGGCTATGCCTTCGTATCGGGGGACGGGGCCTCTGCGCCGGGAGTGCGATGCTCCGTCCCGGATTGCGTACCGGGGACTTTTCGTCGTATATTGTCCGTGCGTTGCGCGGTGGGGGTGTGATGCCTTCGTCCCGGGGGTGCGTGCCTCCGCGCCGGGTTGCGGGCCGGGAGCCGGGATGGTATTCTCACCAAATTGCACTGCCTACTGTGCCTTGATCCATTCGTACACCGGGTCGATGCCTTTCGTGAAATCCGCAAAACTCATTTCGATCCTTACGTCGGGTGTGATCGTGTCGGCCTCTTCGTCCGTACGCCGGAAATATTTGGTCGAATAGGCGACTGTCAGCTTCGATCCCGGGAGCTGGAAATTCCGTACCTCGCCGAAGTGGTTGGGTTTGCCGGCGGTCTGTTCGCCGACTACGACCGCATCGGTCAGGTGCTTGAAATCCATCGTATTCAGGATGGCCGAGGAGAATGTGCTTCGCCCGATGACGACATAGGTTTTTATGCCGGGGTGCTGTTCCAGGAACCGGGCCAGCCTTTCGATGAATGCCGTCCCCTGTGCCGAGTTCCCTCCGCCGTTGTTCCTCATGTCGAAAATGATCTTCCCGACGGGGTTGCCCTGCAATATGCCGAACGCCTTTTGGCCGAATTCCGTGAACGACGGCAGCGACGCGGCTTTCTCGCGGCTCTTGAACTCCGCCTCGCTTTCACGCCCCCAGCAGGAGTTGTAGAGGATATAGTATATTTTTTCCTCGGGGAAATAGCGATCCGTGAAAAGCACGTTCCTTTCCGCGATCGCAAAGGGCAGGGAATCGGGCTGGAAGGCGGCCCGACCCGCCCGCTGCGGATCGGACGGTTTGAGCGTATAGGTCTTGTCTCCGTCCAGCGTGAGTTCCGCCTGCCCGTTGTGTGCGAACCCGAAATATTCCAGGAGCTGTAACGACGGGAACAATTGGGGAATCATGGATTTTACCATTGCTTCGTTGTCGACCGTGAACAGGGTGCTCAGGCTGTCGATTACGGTTTCTACCGGTGCCTTGCCGACCGCTGTGAGCCGGTGCCCCAGCAACTCTTTGTTTTCCTCGGCCGTCTGTATGACGTACAGCCCGTCGGAAACCCAGAGCAGCCCGAGCGGCAGTATCTGCTGCCGGTTCATCAGCTGGTTGAAATATAGCATGGTGTGCGAATCGCCCAGCCTGGCGATCAGCTGCTGGGTTTTGAGCGCCGTAGCAAAATCTCCGGCCTCCCCGGCCGAAGCCTTGATCGCGCCGATTGCGGTCTCGAACTGCGCTTTGTCGTATTTCGCAAAGAGGTTGCAATGTTTCGCGGGCAGTTCGCTGGCCAGGTAATCCAGGTCGGCGGCCCAGTCGATGCCGCTCCCGCCCTGGGAGAAGGCGGCCGGGATCGAAGCGATCCCCAGCAACAGCAGGAGTAATTTTTTCATGTGGTTTTCCGGGTTGGGTTTCCCGGTACAATTTAGCGATTATTTTTCAATTCCATGCTGTAAACCGCTCTTAAATCTTCAGCCCCCCCCGGCCTTGGCCCCTCTTTGAAACGGAAAATCCCTGCGGGTTGCTGCTCGCAGGGATTTTCTTACAAACGGATGGATTGTGCCGTGTTACTCGACTTTGAAGCCTGCAACGTCCTCCATGCTGTTGGGGAAGATCTGATAGCCCCCCTTGTATATCTCCATGATACCACTCAGATCCGCCTTCTTTATTGCGATAGCTTCGTTGGCGAATACGGCGTGATTGGTCGTACGTGCCACCATCGGCAGTTCGGCGTCGTCGGTGAAGTTGACCGAAGTGGTCTTCTTATTCACGACCCAGGTCGTCGAATTTGCCGCCGGGGTGAGGTTCTTTACCGTCACATACTGGCCAACGTAATCTCCTGCCTGCGAAACGGTGATCTGGGGGACTTTCATCGTTACCTTCTCCTGAGTGGGGAAGATCGTCGCCATCCTCAACTGCGGCAGGTCATTGTTGATGTCGTACTTGGCGTATTTAAGGCTGACGATCACTTTCGTGCCCACAGGCAGGTCTTTCTCGGTGTAGTCGCTGCCCTTGATGATGATGCCCGTGTTGGCCTCGCCGGTGTTGTCCACCAGCGAAATGAGCTGGTAGAAGTTTCCTCCTTCGTTGTTGGCCGCCACATAGCCCTTCACGGCGATCAGTTCGCCCAGCGCATCGCCCGCATTCATCGTGGCGAGTTTGGCGTTGAGTTCTTTCACCGTGATGGCCTGGCTCTCGTCGGGCATGGTCTCCTGTTCTGCGAATTCGATCGACGTGGTCAGCGTATTGAGGTATTTGGTATCCGTCCCCGAAACACCGACGGTGTAGCCCGTGATGATGACTTTGCGGTCGACGAAATTTTCGATGTTCAGGTCGCTGTTGGGGTAGGCGATCGAGCCGACTACATTCGTACCCTCCACGGCGACATTATAGTGCCACTGATAAATCTGGTCGCGGTACGAGCTGAGGTTGCCTTCGTATTTTACATACTGGATCGTCGGGTTGTTGACATAGGCGTCGAACTGCGCTGCCCCGAAATCCGTCGGGGTGGGCTGCGTATAGCTTCCCGAGCCGTTCTTGGTGAGTTCCGACGTTTCGCCGAACTGCTTCATGCCTCCGTATTCCGACGTTGCGCCTTCGACGGTGACTTTGTCGCCGACGGTCATGCCGTGGTTCTTCTTGAATACGAGGATCGTACCCGTGGCGTCCTTTACGAGGAAGCCCTTCGAGTGGGTGCCGATCACCTGTCCTTCGACCTTGTAAACTTCGTCGATGGGAGCCGCCAGCACCTCGGCTATCGTCGAAAGCGGTGTCTCCTCTTCCTTACCGAACTCGATTGCCTGCCCGCCGTTGCCCGGGGTCAGCAATACGTCGTCGATACGGTTCACGCTGCTCATCTTGGCTTCGAACTTGATGTAGAGCGTGCCGGTGCCTGCCGGCAGGGTGAAGTCTGCTGTTGCGAGGCGCCACTCACCCGGTTCGTCCGCTACGCTGCCGAAATCGTAGTCGAGCGCCTGCGACCAAAGCTGCCCGTCGGCCGAAAGGCGTACCACAAAGTCAGACTTGATGAACGTGTTGGTGGCGCCCTGTGCGTAGCGCTGCGCGCCGAACGAGAGGCGAAGGTTCTGCGACGTTACCGCGATCTTCTGGATCGTGAAATAGTTGGGCGCCGTGCTGAAGAAGATGTTGTTTTTACCTGAACCGTCGTAAAGCGAAAGCGAACCCTTAGACGACTGGTTCGTACGTGCGGACATGCTCTTGAAGTCATAAGCCACGTTGGCGACGCCCGAGCCCTTGTGGTTGATCCAGCCTTCGAACTGGTCGAGGAACGGCCACTGGCCGCCGTCGCCGAAGGTTTGCGAGGCGAGCTCCTTGTCGAACGTGCTGTAGAAGATCGCTCCGTCGGGAACTTCCTCTTCGAATTCTCCCTCGTCCTTGATCTCCACGGGGATGGTGTACATATAGGTTTTGTACGAGCCGAAGAGCCAGCCGGTGATGGTCACGTTGTGGCTGTTGTACTTCTCCTTGAAATCGTCGCTCATGTAGTCCAGGCTGCCCTGCACCGAAGTGCCGTCGATCTCGACGTTGACGTAGTTGCCCGATACGAGGACGGTACCCTTGTAGGTCACGTATTCCACCTCGGGGTTTTTCATGTAGGCTTCGATTTCCGTTGCCGAGAATGCCGCGGGCTGCGGCTGGGTAATATCCTGGTGGCCGGTCTTGGTGAAACTGCAACCCTTGCCGAATTGCAGCAGGCCGTTGCGCGACTCGGTTTTGCCCGACACGGTGACCACGTCGCCGACGGCCAGGTCGTGGGCTTCGCCCTTGAATGCGTAGATGCGTGCACCGTCCTGCTGGAGGAGAACGCCCTGCTCGTTGGCGGCGATGACGCTCACGCCCTCGACTTCGAATGCCGAGCCGGCGCCGGCTTCGAGCACTTCGGCCAGCGTAGCCTTGTTGCCCTGTACCGTGAAACGAGCTTCGGCAAGCTGGATGTCGTCACCGTTGCAGGGCAGGATTTGCAGTGTGCCGTTGTAGATGCCCGCGATACCTGCGATGGAACCGCTCTTGTCGGTCGGGATGGCATCCTGTGCATAGGATGCGGTTTGCAGGGTGCGGATTTTGTAGGACTTTCCGTCCTTGGTCTCCATGGAAACATTGCCCTTGTTCGAGTCGCTGTTCCAGGTGCCCGATTCCGACGCTTCGGGCTGCGTGTTTTCGATCTTTACGTATTGCGATTCGTACTGCGCGATTTTGTCTGCGGTGATGGCGATCGGGGCCAGCGGTTCGGTCTGCCCCACGAGCATGGGTTCGTTGTGGGTCGAAACCTGCAGCAGTCCGCTGAAGAGCTGTGCCGATGCGTCGCTGAGCGATACTTCGACGATGTCGCCGCGCTCGAAGGTGTTGTTAGACTGGCTGATCGAGAGTGCGAGGCCGGCACCGGCATCCTGCGTATCGTCGGCAAGGATTACGATGAAGGGCTGCTGGTTTCCCCCCCCCTTGTCCGAGACTACGATACCGCACAGCGTCATGGCTCTGATCGCGTCCGTCAGTTCTTTTCCATCGGCAGAGGGATTGGTCGCCATGACGAGCTCGCGGATTTCCGCAATGTTCGTATTCGTCTCCCCTTCTTTGATCTGCCTTACGGAGCATGTGCCCGTGTCGGTGGCGCCCATGTAACCGGTTGCCGTTACGGTGATGGTACCCGTACGCGACGTGACGTTCGCGGGTACGGTTACGGCTACCGTCGCAGAACCTTTGCCGCTGGTTTGCGACAGCTCGATCCATGCGTCGGCCTTGATCTGCCAGTTGAGCTTTCCGTTAAGCTCGATTTCGAGGTTTTTCGTCTGGGTTTGCGTGCAATCGAACGTCAACGATTGGGTAACCTCGATTTCAGGGATCAGCTTGTCGTCCTTGGTGTCGTCGTCCGAACAGGCTGTCAGTGTTACTCCCAGCGCGAGGGTGAGCGCCGCGCAGAGTAATCTT
>OJRO01001126.1_pt1 | contig 20814 bp, 19 predicted proteins | sample 1599221 | NCBI WGS metagenome assembly OJRO01 (sample SAMN03922449, study PRJEB24848) | human gut metagenome | isolation source: stool sample | host: Homo sapiens | place: Germany | collected 2009-11
GACCCTGTGCGCCTGTGGCTCCGGGACAACCGGCAGGGCCGGTGGGACCCCGCGCACCTGTGGCTCCGGGACAACCGGCAGGGCCGGTGGGACCCTGTGCGCCTGTGGCTCCGGGACAACCGGCAGGGCCGGTGGGACCCCGCGCACCTGTGGCTCCGGGACAACCGGCAGGGCCGGTGGGACCCTGTGCGCCTGTGGCTCCGGGACAACCGGCAGGGCCGGTGGGACCCCGCGCGCCTGTGGCTCCGGTAGCCCCGGCAGGGCCGGGGATTCCCTGCGGACCGGTGGGGCCTGTCGCGCCATCAGGGCCCGGATAGCCCTGCGGCCCAGTAGGGCCGACCCGCCCCTGAGAGCAGGGCGGAGGACAGGGCTGCGGGCAGCAGGATGGCACGCAGGACTGAGAGCCGGAGGTCGTGAGATAGGCGGTCACGCCCTCCCGCTGCCTCCAGTCCCGGTCTGCGGGCAGATAACGATTCATCATACGATACGCTCCTTATTCTGGGATCGTTCTGTGTGGCGTCCGCCACATCCCAGCCTATGCGCCTGGATGAGAAATGGTCCCACTCCCCCTTGCCCACAGCCTGGGATTGTGGTACAGTTTCCTTATCTGAATTTTTTGTCGCAGGAGGGCGTTGTTGATGCACGCATTTGAATTTTCCATTCCCACCCGGATCGTCTTTGGACCGGGGACGGAGTCCCGGACTGGGGAACTGGCCGCCGGTCTGGACGCCCACCGGGTCCTGCTGGTCTGCGGCGGCCAGAGTGCCCGGCGCAGCGGACTACTGGACCGGGTGGAGCAGTCTTTGATTCAGGCCGGACTCGCCTGCCGCGTCTTTGCGGGGATCCACCCCAACCCCCGCCTGTTCCAGGTCTGTGAGGGCGTTCAGACGGCGCTGGAATTTGGGGCGGACCTGATCCTTGCCGTCGGCGGCGGCAGCGTCATCGACGCCGCCAAGGCCATCGCCCTGGGCGCTGCGGAGCCCGAGGCCGACCTGTGGGACTTCTGGCTGGGCAAGCGTCCGGTGGAGCGCACCCTTCCAGTGGGGGCAGTGCTCACCATCTCCGCCGCCGGGAGCGAGACCAGCTCCTCCGCCGTGCTCACCCGGGATGACACTTTGGAGAAGCGGGGCCTGACCTCAGAGCGGATCCGCCCCCGCTTTGCAGTGATGGATCCGGAACTGACCTGCTCCCTTCCCCCCTACCAGATCGCCTGCGGCGTGGTGGATATCATGATGCACACTCTGGACCGCTATTTCACCTGTGTCACCGGTAATCTGCTCACCGACGAGATCGCCCAGGGGCTGCTGCGCACGGTGATCCGCTGCGGCGCCCGGGCCCTGGCAGATCCCTGCGACCTCCAGGCCATGAGCGAGCTGATGTGGGCGGGCAGTCTCTCCCACAACGGGCTCACCGGCCTGGGCGCGCCCAAGGATTTTGCCGTCCACCAGCTGGGCCATGAGCTCAGCGCCCGCTTCGACTTCGCCCATGGGGCCACCCTCTCCGCTGTATGGGGCAGCTGGGCGGAGTACTGCGTGGAGACCGATCCCGCCCGCTTTGCCCAGTACGGGGTGAGCGTCTGGGGTCTGGATCCCGCCGGAGGCAGCCAGGAGGAGCTGGCCCGGCAGGCCATTGCCCGCACCGTGGACTACTTCCGCTCCCTGGGGATGCCCACCTGCCTGACCGAACTGGGCTGCGGACTCCAGAGCGAGGAGGAGCTGAAGGAACTGGCCCGCCGCTGCACCTTCTACGGGGCGCGGACCATCGGCGCCTTCCGGGTGCTGGGCGAGGCGGACATCCTGGCCATTTACCGGGCGGCCAACCGCTGAGCCAGGCGACGTCTCCCTTGTTTTTCATCCATATCCCGGCGGCTTCGCCGCCAGAGAGGAGTGATCCCTGTGAAGCGATATATCGCCGCCCTGGATCAGGGCACCACCAGCAGCCGGTGTATCCTGTTTGACCAGGACCAAAACATCCTGGGCACCGCCCAGCGGGAGCTGACCCAGATCTATCCCCAGCCCGGCTGGGTGGAGCAGGACCCCATGGAGATCTGGTCCACCCAGTACTCTGTCCTCACCGAGGTGCTGGCCCAGACGGGCATCTCCCCCCATGAATTGGCCGCCATCGGCATCACCAACCAGCGGGAGACCACCATTGTCTGGGACAAAGTCACCGGGCGGCCTATTTACAACGCCATCGTGTGGCAGTGCCGCCGCACCGCGCCGCTGTGCGAGCAGCTCAAGGAGGACCGGACCTTTACTGATTACGTCCAGGAGCACACCGGCCTGCTCATCGACGCCTACTTCTCCGCCACCAAGCTCAGCTGGATCCTGGACCATGTGGAGGGGGCCCGGGCCCGGGCGGAGGCCGGAGAGCTTCTGTTCGGCACCGTGGACTCCTGGCTGGTGTGGAAGCTCACCGGCGGAAAGGTCCATATCACCGACTGCACCAACGCCAGCCGCACGATGCTCTTCGACATCCAGGCGCTGTGCTGGGACCCCCATATCTGCGGCCGCCTGGGCATCCCCATATCCATGCTTCCTCAAGTTCGGGACTCCAGCGGGATCTACGGCTCTGTAGAACTCCAGGGTGCGCAGATCCCCATCGCCGGCATCGCCGGCGACCAGCAGGCCGCTCTGTTCGGCCAGGCCTGCTTCTCTCCCGGCGAGGCCAAAAACACCTACGGCACCGGCTGTTTCCTGCTGATGAACACCGGTGAGCGGCTCTACCGCAGCAACAACGGCCTGCTGTCCACCATTGCAATCGGCCTGGACGGGAAGGTGCAGTACGCCCTGGAGGGCTCCGTCTTTGTGGGGGGCGCGGTGATCCAGTGGGTCCGGGACGAGCTGCGCTTCATCGGTGAGGCCCGGGACGCGGAGTATTACGCCTCCAAGGTGCCGGATACCGGCGGCGTCTATCTGGTCCCCGCCTTCACCGGCCTTGGGGCCCCCTACTGGGATATGTACGCCCGGGGCGCTCTGGTGGGACTGACCCGGGGCACCGGCCGGGACCACATCATCCGGGCCGCCCAGGAGTCCATCGCCTATCAGAGCTGGGATCTGGTCCACGCCATGGAGAAGGACACCGGGATCCCGCTCACCCAGCTGAAGGTGGACGGCGGGGCCAGCCGGGACCGCTTCCTGATGCAGTTCCAGGCGGACATTCTGGACAAGCCGGTCCGCCGCCCTGTGATTCGGGAGACCACCGCCCTGGGCGCGGCCTATCTGGCCGGTCTGGCGGTCGGGATGTGGAGCGGCCTGGAGGAGATCCGCGCCCAGTGGCGGCTGGACCGTCTCTATGAGCCGGACATGGGCACAGACGACCGGGCCCGCCTGCTGGCCGGCTGGCACAAGGCGGTGGGCCGCGCCCTCCGCTGGGCTGAGCCGGAGCCGTGACCGCCGGAGGAAAGGAGCCTGACAAAATGGAAGAAGAACAGATCTGCCGGGAGATCTGGACGCGCTGGGTCCCGAAGCGGGGACAGTCCACCGTCCTCCAGGGGGAACTGCTGCGGCAGATCGAGCGGCTCCGACACGAGGCCCAGGCCAACGGGAACCGGAACTGGTGCCGGGACCATGCCTTTTTCTGTGCTTTTCTGGACCACACCCTGCTGGACTCCGATGTGCTCTCCCCGGAGGAGGGGAAGCAGCTCCACGGCGTCCTCGTCCATCTGCGTTCCTGCGGCGAGGTAGCCCACCGGTATCACCGGGGAGAACTTACAGACCGGGAGCTGGAGGAAGACTATCACGGTGAGACAGCCTGCACAGATGACGCCCCCTACGATCTGGTGCGCGGGGCCGTCGTCCGCTTCTGCCAGGCCAACCCGGCCCCCATCCCCTATCAGCCCCGGCCGGACGTCCGGCACTGAGCCGCCCTTCGGCGGAAACATCAAAACAGGAGTGACCCCTATGTTGAGTCCCATCGAGATCCCCACCATGCTGTTCTGGGAAAACGGAAACACCTGGTACGGCAGCAAGGGGGAGGCCCGCTTTTTCATCTGTCCCGCTTCCCATGATGACGGGGAGCGCCCTGCCCGCGCCGCGCTGGACGTGGAGCTGTGGAAGGGCCCTCTCAGCCGCACCCTGAGCCAGGTCCTGGCTGAGGCCTCCTTTCCCCTCAGCGAGGATGGCCTGGTCCAGCTGACCGCCTGGCTGGAGGAGCAGGCCGCCGTTCTGAACGCTCCGGAGACCTGAGCCCTGTGAAAAAACCGCCCCGCCGCCGTTTTCAAAACGGCGGCGGGGCGGTTTGCTTCTGTCCGAGGGTCAATGGGGTCAGACGCGCCTCCGCTCCCGGCTCCGGGCGGCCAGCCACAGGGCACACAGGGCGCACAGGCTGCCAATCAGAGCCCCGGCCAGGACATCACTGGGGTAGTGGACGCCAACATAGAGCCGGGACAGTCCCATGCACACTGCCTGGATCACTGCGGCAGTCCGGGCCCAGCGCCAGGGCAGCGCTCCGGCCCAGGCCATCCCCGCGGCAAAGGCGGCGCAGGTGTGGCCCGACGGGAAGGAACTGGGGTCGGCGGAGGTCAGCAGGGGAATCAGGCCCTCCACCATCACATAGGGGCGGGGACGGAGCACGAGCTGCTTCAAGACCACATTGGTACACAGCATCCCCAGCGCCATAGCCAACAGGGCGATCCCCCCCGCCCGCCGGGTCGGCTTCCAGCACAGCATCCCCAGGGAGAGCACGATCCACATCACCCCCGTGTTGCCCAGCGACGTAAAGGCCTCCACAAGGGGATCCAGGAACGGGACGCGCACAGCGTCCTGGATCCAGAGCAGTGCGCTCTCATCCAGTATTTGTATCATTTCCAGCATTGTTTTCCTGCCTTTCTTCCCTTGACCGGCCCCTCTGAGGCCGGTATAATGGAACCAGTGAAATGGACAGGGGAAGTCCGGCGTTTCAGCCGCTCCGCTGTCAGACTGATTTATTATACCTGCTTTCCCTGGCCCATGCAAGGGCACGCGGCGTTTTCACAGGAGGCCCATTTTGAAGCAGATCGTCTGTCTGTCCAACGAGGCCTGGAGCCACTCCCCCGGACGCACCCAGCAGCTCATCACCCGGCTGAAGCACACCCAGGTCCTCTTTTTTTCTCCCTCCGGCAGCTGGCGGGAGATTCGATTCCGCGCCAAGGGGCGGGCCGTCAAGCCCAACATCACAGTGTACCCCTTGCCCCCCCTTCTGCTCCCCGCGGACGAGCGGTACGGGCCGCTGTTCCGTCTGGAACAGCTCCGGCTGGCCCGCTTCATCGCCGGGCGCATGGAGGAGCACCGCTTCCGCTCCCCCCTGCTCTGGTGCGCCTGCCCGGAGCAGGTCCACCTGCTGGACCGTCTGGACTACGACGGTCTGATCTACGACTGCGACCGGGAGTGGGACGACCTGCCCCCGGCCTGGGAAGGCTCCCTGGCCTCTGCCGCTGATGTGGTGTTCGCCGCCTCCCCGGAGCTGGCAGAGCGCCTCTCCCCGTGCAGCGGCAACATCGCCCTGCTGCCCAACGGGGTGACCTATCCCCTGTTCTCCCGGATCGCCGCTCCCAGCCGTCCCCGTCCGGAGGACCCTGTGCTGGGCTGGGCCGGCACCATCCACGGGAATCTGGACCTGTCCCCCCTGCTCTATGCCGCTCAGGCGCGGCCCCGCTGGACCTTCCTCCTCCTGGGACGCCGGGAACAAAATCCACTCCTGCACCGGCTGGCCCGGCTCCCCAATGTACATTTTCTCCCCCCCTGCCCCCTGATGGAGGTGCCGGAGCATCTGTCCCGGTGCCGGGTGCTGCTGAACTTCCTGCGGGAGGACCAGCCGGACTGCGACGTGATCCCCACCCGGATCTATGAGTATCTCTCCACTGGGCGGCCCATCGTCTCCATGCTCTGGCCCGACCAGGTGGAGCACTTCCCAGACGTGGTATACGGGGCCCACTCCCATCAGGAGTTCCTCACCCTGTGCGAGCACGCCCTGGAGGAGCCCCCCGCCTGGGTCTCCCAGCGCCGTCTGTCCCACGGGGCGGCGGCGGCCTGGTCCCTCCGTGCCGGACAGGTCTCCCGGATCCTGGGCACCGCCGGTCTGCTGTGAGGTCATTCTGTCCCGGCCCCACAAGTTTCTAGCGCTTTCCCCGGCGTCTCATTGTACAAGCCTACGAATTTAAGTCCCCCCCTTGCAAATCCCGGCTGTTTTCGATAAAATGAAAGCCTAATCAGGGCAAGGAGGTTCTTCCCATGGGATATGCGTGTCTGTTTCGCCATTCTGTTCAGCGCCGCTTTCACCAGGGCCCCAATCTGCCCATTCCTACAACCGCATCCTAAATTTTCAGGCCCCCTGTCACCCGCAGGCGGCCTGAACTTTTTTGAGCTGGAAGGAGAGATCGATCTATGAGCAAGAAAGTAGCGGTCATCATGGGCTCAGACAGCGACTGGCCTGTTGTCAAGGCGGCCTGCGCCCAGCTGACGGAGTTCGGCATTCCCTATGAGGCCCACATTCTCAGCGCCCACCGCACCCCTGCCGTTGCCGCGGAATTTGCCCGGGACGCCCGGAAGAACGGCTTCGGCGTGCTGATCTGCGCCGCCGGCATGGCGGCCCATCTGGCCGGCGCCTTTGCCGGAAACTCCACCCTGCCGGTCATCGGCATCCCCATGAAGGGGGGCGCCATGGACGGGCTGGACGCCCTGCTTGCCACTGTGCAGATGCCCAGCGGCATCCCCGTGGCCACCGTGGCCATCAACGGAGCCAAAAACGCCGCCGTTCTGGCCGCCCAGATCCTGTCCGTTTCTGACGACGCCCTGGCCGCCAAGCTGGATGCCGCCCGGGAGAAAATGGCCGCCCAGATCGCCGAAAAGGAGCAGAAGCTCCAGGCCGAACTGGCCCAGTGATCCGCTCCTGACACAGCCATCTCTTTGCAAAACCCTCAAAATTATTTATTATAAACGGAGGAATCCCACCATGGAAAAGAAGCTTGTTTACACTGGTAAGACCAAAGATGTGTTCGCTCTGGACAACGGCAACTACCTGCTGAAGTTCAAGGATGACTGCACCGGCAAGGACGGCGTGTTCGATCCCGGCGAGAACTCCGTGGGCCTGACCATCGACGGCGTGGGAGATGTGAACCTGCGGATGTCCATCTACTTCTTTGAGAAGATCAACGCCGCCGGCATCAAGACCCACTTTGTCTCCGCCGACCTGACCAACACTACCATGGAGGTCCTGCCTGCCAAGGTGTTCGGCCACGGCCTGGAGGTCATCTGCCGCCACAAGGCGGTGGGCAGCTTCATCCGCCGGTACGGCGAGTACATCGCCGAGGGCGCCGACCTGCCTGCCTATGTGGAGACCACCTTTAAGAACGATGAGAAGGGAGATCCCCTGGTGACCAAGGATGCCCTGGTGGCTTTGGGTGTGATGACCGGCGCTCAGTACGATGACATCAAGGACATGACCCAGAAGATCACCCAGATCGTGGCCGACGACCTGAAGGAGAAGGGCATGGTCCTGTACGACATCAAGTTTGAGTTCGGCTATGACGCTGACGGCAAGGTCATGCTCATCGACGAGGTGGCCTCCGGCAATATGCGTGTGTACAAGGACGGGCAGTATGTGGATCCCATGACCCTGTCCAAGCTGTTTTTCGCCCAGAAGTAACCGCACTGTCCCCAAATCCCGGAGGTGTTCCGGATGGCACACTTGCATAAATGAGATGGCCTGGAAAAGGGGCGGAGCTGTTCAGTTTCCGCCGCTTTTCCACTCCATCCTCCACTTTACCATTTGTATCATTGAGGAGGACATCATGGGCGGCTTTTTTGGCGCAGTGTCCCACGAGGATGTGACACTGGATATTTTCTTCGGAGTGGACTACCACTCCCACCTGGGCACCCGCCGGGGCGGTATGCTCATCCACGATCAGGAGGACGGGTTCCAGCGGCAGATCCACTCCATCGAAAACACCCCGTTCCGCACAAAATTTGAAAAGGATCTTACCGACTTTCACGGATGCAGCGGCATCGGCTGCATCAGCGACACCGATCCCCAGCCTCTGCTGGTCCGATCCCACCTGGGGCTGTACGCCATCACCACGGTGGGCATCATCAACAATTCGGAGGAGCTGATCCAGCGGTACTTCTCCGACCACGGCCACCAGTTCATGGCCATGAGCTCCGGCAAGGTCAACTCCACCGAGCTGGCCGCCGCCCTCATCAACCAAAAGGACGATCTGGTCTCCGGCATCCTCCACGCGCAGGAGGAGATCCGCGGCTCCCTCACCCTGCTGATCCTGACCAGCCAGGGAGAGATCATCGCCGCCCGGGACCGTGTGGGCCGCCTGCCGGTTCTGGTCGGAAAAAAGGAGGGGGCCCACTGCGTATCCTTCGAGTCCTTTGCCTACCACAAGCTGGGCTATACCGACGCCTATGAGCTGGGCCCCCGGGAGATCGTCCGCATCACCGCCGACGGCTTCGAGACCCTCTCCCCCGCCGGCAAGGAGATGAAGATCTGCGCCTTCCTGTGGACCTACTACGGCTATCCAAACTCCAACTATGAGGGGATGAACGTGGAGGTCATGCGCTACCGCAATGGCGAGATCATGGCCCGGGACGAGGTGGCCCGGGGCCTGCTGCCCAAGGTGGACTATGTGGCCGGGGTCCCCGACTCCGGCGTCCCCCACGCCATCGGCTTTGCCAACCGCAGCGGCAAGCCCTTCGCCCGCCCCTTCGTCAAATACACCCCCACCTGGCCCCGCTCCTTCATGCCCACCAACCAGGAGGTGCGCAAGCAGGTGGCCAAGATGAAGCAGATCCCAGTGCCCGAGCTCATCGAGGGCAAAAAGCTCCTCTTTGTGGACGACTCCATCGTCCGCGGCACCCAGCTGCGGGAGACTGTCGAGTTTCTCTATGAGTCCGGAGCGGAGGAGGTCCACATGCGCTCCGCCTGTCCCCCCATCATGTACAGCTGCAAGTATCTGAACTTCTCCCGGGGCAATTCCGACATGGACCTGCTGGCCCGCCGTACGATCCAGGAGCTGGAGGGGGACGAGGGGCAGCAGCACCTGGAGGAGTACGCCGACGCCAACACCCAGCGCGGACAGTGTATGCTGAAGACCATCTGTGAAAAATTCGGCTTCAACTCCCTGGGCTATCAGTCCCTGGACGGCCTGCTGGAGGCCATCGGCCTGGACCGGGACAAGGTATGCACCTACTGCTGGAGCGGCAGGGAATAAACCTCTTCCAGGGGGGACGCTGTCCCCCCTGGATACGACGGCGGTTCCCAAGGAAACCGCCGTCGATACCCCCCTCGCCTTTCCACAGAAAAGGCGGCCCTGGCCGCTACGGCCAGGGGTTATGGTGCCCTGCGGCGAATCACCCGCAAGGAGTACGCCGTATCCGTAAGGCGGCAAAGCCGCCAACGGCTACGCAGTCAATTCGCCTTCGGACTTTTTCAATTCTTTCCGCCTTCTGCGGAAACCCTGCGGGGCTTTATTATTGTATTTGGAGGTTTTGGCATGAAAAACTCTCACTCTGAGTCCTACGCCGCCGCCGGCGTGGACGTCACCGCCGGATATGAGGCGGTCGAGCGCATCAAGCCCATGGTAGAATCCACCTACATCCCCGGCGTCATGGGCACTCTGGGCGGCTTCGGCGGTATGTTTGCCCCCGATCTGGCCGGCATGAAAAAGCCGGTGCTGGTCTCCGGCACCGACGGTGTGGGCACCAAGCTGAAGCTGGCCTTCCTGATGGACAAGCACGACACCGTGGGCATCGACTGTGTGGCCATGTGCGTCAACGACATCGTGTGCGGCGGCGCCGCCCCCATGTTCTTCCTGGACTATATTGCCTGCGGCAAGAACCACCCCGCCCGCATCGCTGACATCGTCTCCGGCATCACCGAGGGCTGCCGCCAGGCCGAGTGCGCCCTGGTGGGCGGCGAGACCGCCGAGATGCCCGGCTTCTACCCCGTGGACGAGTACGACCTGGCCGGTTTCTCCGTGGGCATCGTGGACGAGGAAAAGATTATTGATGGCAAAAAGCTGGCCGCCGGCGATGTGCTGGTGGGACTGGCCTCCTCCGGCGTCCACTCCAACGGCTTCTCCCTGGTGCGCAAGGTGCTGGACGTGGAGCACGCCGACCTCAAGACTCCCCGGGAGGATCTGAACGGCAAGAGCCTGGGCGAGGCCCTGCTGGCCCCCACCCGCATCTATGTCAAGGCGGTAAAGGCCCTGCTGAAGGCCGGTGTGGACGTCCACGCCGTCAGCCACATCACCGGCGGCGGCTTCTATGAGAACGTCCCCCGTATGATGACCGAGGGGCTCACCGCCCGGATCGATCTGAGCACCTTCCCCCGCCTGCCCATCTTCGACCTGATCCAAAAGACCGGCGGCATCCCGGAGCGTGATATGTACAACACCTTCAATATGGGCATCGGCATGATCCTGGCCCTCCCCGCCGCACAGGCCGGACAGGCGCTGTCTGTCCTGAAGGAGGCCGGTGAAACCGCCTATCAGATCGGCCAGGTGGTCTCCGGCGAGGCCGGCGTGGAGCTGGTTTGATAAAATGAGGAATGAGGCGTTTGGAATTGTAGTGTCCGGCTCCGCCGAACGTTATCCAAAAGCCCTCCCAAATTCCTAATTCCTAACTCACTTGGAGGTTCGCTATGTCCAAACGTATCGCCGTACTGGTCTCCGGCGGCGGCACCAATCTTCAGGCCCTCATAGACGCCCAGGCCCGTGGGGAGCTGGTCAACGGTGAGATCGCCGCTGTCATCTCCTCCAACCCTGGCGCCTACGCCCTGGAGCGGGCCGCAAAGGCGGGGATCCCCGGCTATGTGGTGGCCCGGAAGGAGTTTCCCTCCAGTCAGGCCATGACCACCGCCCTGGTGGAGCAGCTGCGGGCGCTGGACATCGACCTGGTGGTCCTGGCCGGCTTCATGGTCATCCTCACCAGTGAGATGGTCCGCGCCTTCCCCAACGCCATCCTCAATGTCCACCCCGCCCTGATCCCCTCCTTCGCGGGGCCGGGCTGTTACGGCCTTCACGTCCATGAGAAGGCCCTGGAGTACGGGGTCAAGCTGTCCGGCGCCACCGTCCACTTCGTCAGCGAGGAGTGCGACGGCGGCCCCATCGTCTTACAAAAGGCGGTGGAGGTCCTCCCGGACGACACCCCGGAGGTCCTTCAGCGGCGGATCATGGAGCAGTGCGAGTGGAAGCTCCTGCCCCGGGCGGTCTCCCTGTTCTGTCAGGGCCTCCTGAAGGTGGAGGGCCGTCTGGTCCGGGTGCTGGACCGCCCGGAATGAATTTGCTTTTGAACCCGAGCTATGATACAATGTGAAGTGTGCGATATGACTGACGGTAAGTGGAAATGACCACGGGGAGTATCGCCCTGAATATGCCGACCGTCTGGGCGCACCGTTTCAAAAAATCGGTGCGCCCTTTTTTCCTGACACAGCTGTGGAAAGGAGCGTCTTATGTCCGTCCCGACCGCCCTGGCCGCCGGATTTTTGTTCTTGGGCGGCATCCTGCTGCAACTCGTCAATATGCTGCGTTACAGCAACTGGCGCGCGATCATCAGCCCGCTTTTGATGCTGATTGGGGCTTTTTCCCTGATCTTCCACTTGGCACAGGTCTGGCTGTCCTGGTATCAAACGCCTTCTCCCCCCACTTTTGACCAACCCGCGAAGGAGGACTCCCATGAAACCCAGAACTGATTTGCTGCTGTGCAGCGGCTTCTTCTTCCTGGGCGGCCTGCTGCTGTACCCGATCGTCCAGTCAGACGAAGTCCTTGCACCCATCAGTATCCTGCTCGGCCTTCTGGGAGGAGCCGGTCTGCTCATTTCTTATTTCTCCGCTGTCAGGCGGCTGCTATTCGAAGAGTCCTGTAAAAATCCCAATTCTGACCTTCACAAGGAGGATTCCCATGAAAACACTTGATCTCAATGAACTCTTACAGAACCACCCCTACCCTGGCCGGGGCATCGTCCTGGGCCGCTCCGCCGACGACAAGAAGGCCGTCATCGCCTATTTCATTATGGGCCGCAGCGAGAACAGCCGCAACCGTGTCTTTGAGACCACCGGGGACGGCATCCGCACCCGTGCCTATGATGAGAGCAAGATGGTGGACCCCTCCCTCATCATCTACCACCCCGTCCGCATTGTGGGGGACGACACTGTGGTCACCAACGGCGACCAGACGGACACCATCCGGGACGGGCTGCTGGAGGGCAAGGTCTTCGCCCAGTCCCTGCGCACCCGGGAGTTCGAGCCCGACCCCGACAACTACACCCCCCGCATCTCCGGCCTGCTCCACAAGGACGGCAGCTACGCCCTGTCCATCCTGAAGAGCAACGACGGCGACCCCTCCTGCTGCTGCCGCTATTTCTTCGGCTATGACCACCCCAAGGCCGGCGAGGGCCGCTTCATCCACACCTACCAGGAGAATCTGGACCCCCTCCCCTCCTTTGAGGGCGAGCCCCGGAAGGTCGCCATCACCGCCCCCGACGCCAAGACCCTGGCCAACGAGCTGTGGGCCAGCCTGAATGAGGACAACAAGGTCTCTCTGTTCGTCCAGTATGTGGACCTGGCCTCCGGCGAGCGGGACACCGTGATCCTCAACAAGCACCAGTAAGCCGCATCCCGCTGTCAAAAGGAGTATTTTTATGGCATTGATCGACCCGATCATCCAGTTTCAAAAGGAGCGGGCCTCCGTTCCCTTCCAGCCCCCCACCCTGTGTACCGCCGAAACCTTCCCCCTTCTGCTGGCCGGGGTCCCCGCCCTGCGGAAGACCCCCGGCCTGGCCACGCTGGAGGACGCCGGGGAGGCCTACTTCACCTCCATCCCCTACTGCCTGAGCGGGGAGGACCGCCAGGCCACCCGGGACCATCTGGAGCAGGTCTACGGCATCACCAACAGGGACAGCATGGTAGCCTTCTGCAAGGAGGCCCTGCTGACCAACCACGAATATCTGGACTTCGAATCCTTCTGGGAGGGCCGCCCCAGCTTCTCCCTGGAGGACCTGTCTCCCGACGCCCGCCCCGTCTTTCAGCGGCTGTCCGACTTCGCCCGGCAGTTTCAGCCCCTGGTGGGCCGCCGTGGCTTCCTGGCCTGGGACATCAGCGAGACGCTGGGCCACCTGCGGACCGCCTGCGCCTGCGATTTGATCTCCCCCGAGGAATATAGAGAGCTCTCCCAGCACTGGGTGGAGCAGGCCGCCGCCTTCCACAGCTGGGAGGAGTACGCCGTGGGCCTGGTGTGCGGGGCCGCCTATTGGGCCTTCCGCATGGGAGGCGACCGCGGCCAGCAGGACGCCGCCGCCTATCTGGAGCTGAACCTGAGGCTGGTGCGCCAGCTGCTGGACAGCAAGCAGGCCTGGGCGGGCCGGATGTGGTACCGTATTCCCCAGGAAAAGCCCTTCCTGCTCTCCGCCCCGGAGCTGCGGGAGCTCCTGCCCGGCTGGGAGGGCCCCAACGGCTGCCTGGCCACCGACCACATCACCGTTCTGGGCAGGCAGGTAGGCTGGTGCTACCGGGAGCGGCCTGACGGCCAGTACCCCGACAGCGGCTGGCGCTTCTTCTCCGGCGAGGAGGATGAGGCTTATATCAATGACGTCAGCCATACGGGAGTCTACGACCTGAACACCATCTGCAACTACGACCCGGACATCATCCCTCTGCTCAGCGCTCCCTTTGGTACCGCCTATGCCCGGGGGGAGGACGGGAAATTCCACGCGGAGCCCTTTGAAGCGCCGGAGGAACCCTGAACATTCTGCGCATACAAACGCAGGGCCGCACACTGTGCGCCCCTGCATCCCCCGCCCGACCACGCCATCAAATACAGAAAGGATGACCTTCCATGACCGAACTGGAACTGAAATACGGCTGCAACCCCAACCAGAAACCCGCCCGCATCTTTATGGAGGAGGGCGAGCTGCCCCTGAAGGTGCTCAACGGCAGGCCCGGGTACATCAACTTCATGGACGCGCTGAACTCCTGGCAGCTGGTGAAGGCCCTGAAAAAGGCCACCGGCCTGCCCGCCGCCGCCTCCTTCAAGCACGTCTCCCCCGCCGGGGCCGCCCTGGGCCTGCCCCTCACCGATGTGGAGCGGCACATCTACTTTGCCCCGGAGGGGGAACTGTCCCCCATCGCCTGCGCCTATATCCGGGCCAGGGGCGCAGACCGGCTGTGCTCCTTCGGTGACTGGGCCGCCCTGTCCGATGTGTGTGACGGCGACACCGCCCGCTTTCTGGCCGCCGAGGTGTCCGACGGCATCATCGCCCCCGGCTACACCGACGAAGCCCTGGAGATATTGAAAACCAAGAAGAAGGGCAATTACAACGTCGTGCAGATCGACCCGGACTACGTCCCCGCCCCCCAGGAGTACAAGGACGCGTTCGGCGTCACCTTCCAACAGGGGCGGAACAACTTTGAGATCAATGAGGCGCTCCTCACCAACCTTGTCACGGAGAACAAGGACCTGCCGGAAGCGGCCAAGCGGGACATGGTCGTGGCCCTCATCACCCTGAAATACACCCAGTCCAACTCCGTCTGCTACGTGAAGGACGGACAGGCCATCGGCGTGGGAGCGGGCCAGCAGAGCCGCATCCACTGCACCCGCCTGGCGGGCACCAAGGCGGACACCTGGTGGCTCCGCCACCATCCCAAGGTGCTGGGCCTGCAATTCGTGGAGAACATTCGCCGCCCGGACCGGGATAACGCCATCGATGTATATCTCTCCGACGAGTATGAGGACGTGCTGGCGGAGGGCATCTGGCAGAAGACCTTCGCCGTGCGCCCCGATCCTCTGACGGCGGAGGAGAAAAAAACCTGGATCGCAGCCCTCACCGGCGTCACATGCGGCTCCGACGCCTTCTTCCCCTTCGGCGATAATGTGGAGCGGGCGAGAAAATCCGGCGTCCAGTACATCGTTGAGCCCGGCGGTTCCATCCGGGATGACCATGTCATTGAAACAGCCAACAAATACGGCATGGTGATGGCGTTTACAGGGATGCGGCTGTTCCACCACTGAGCGTCTTTGAAGAGAAGCGGGCCTGCCCGGCATCCTGCCGCCGGGTCTGCCGAGTCTGGGCCCGGATAGGGGCAATGAAGTTTCCTTTTCTGATTTGCGATGGCAAATCAACCGGGAAAGCCTGTCCGGTTTTCCCCGGTCTCTCTTCACACTGTTTTATACACGAAGCAAGGAGGACGATTCGATGGATCTTCTCGTAGTAGGCGGCGGCGGCCGGGAGCACGCCATCATCAAAAAACTGAAAGAAAATCCGGTGGTGGAGACGATTTACGCCCTGCCGGGCAACGGCGGCATCGCCGCTGACGCCGTTTGTGTGCCGGAGATCGGCGCCACGGAAATCGGCGCCATCGTGGACTTCGCCGTCTCCCACGCCGTGGGGTTCGCGGTGGTGGCGCCGGACGATCCTCTGGCTCTGGGGTGTGTGGACGCCCTCCACGCCGCGGGCATCCCCTGCTTCGGGCCGGACGCCAGAGCCGCCCGGATCGAGTCCAGCAAGGTCTTTGCCAAGGACCTGATGAAAAAATATCACATCCCCACCGCCCGATATGAGGTGTTCGATACGCCCGCTGCGGCGCTCGCCTATTTGAAAACCGCCTCCTTCCCCATCGTCATCAAGGCGGACGGTCTGGCCCTGGGCAAGGGCGTGCTGATCTCCCGGTCCTATGAAGAGGCAGAGGATGCCGTCAGGACCATGATGGAGGACCGGGCCTTCGGGGACTCCGGCAGCCGGGTGGTGATCGAGGAGTTTTTGACTGGTCCGGAGGTCAGCGTTCTGGCTTTCACCGACGGCACCGCCATTGCCCCCATGGTGTCCTCCATGGACCACAAGCGGGCGGGGGACGGAGATACTGGCCCCAACACCGGCGGCATGGGCACCGTGGCTCCCAACCCCTGCTACACCGAGGACATCGCCCGGGTGTGCATGGACACCATCTTCCTGCCCACTCTGGCCGCCATGCGGGCGGAAAGCTGCCCCTTCAAGGGCTGCCTGTACTTCGGTTTGATGCTGACCCCGGACGGGCCAAAGGTCATCGAGTACAACTGCCGCTTCGGGGACCCGGAGACCCAGGTGGTGCTGCCCCTGCTGAAAACAGACCTGCTGACGGTCATGCAGGCGGTGGAAAGCGAGACCCTGGGATCGCTCACCGTGGAGTGGCGGCACGCCTCCGCCGCCTGTGTGATCTTGGCCTCCGGCGGGTATCCAGGGCACTACGAAAAGGGTAAGCCCATCTCTCTGCCCGCGTCGGCACCGGGAAACGTGACCATCTACCACGCCGGGGACAGACTGGACGAGAATGGGCAGCTGGTCACCAGCGGCGGCCGGGTACTGGGCGTCACCGCCACCGGTCCCACTTTGCGGCAGGCTTTGCACGACGCCTACGCCGCCGCCAGGGCGGTGGACTTTGACGGCAAATACCTGCGCCATGACATCGGCCAGCGGGCTCTGGCGGCTCTGGCGGACTGAAACGCATATTTTGATGAGCGCCCAACCGGCGCCGGGAGGTCATACGATGGTAAGACGGATCTATGTGGAAAAGAAGCCGGGGCTCCGGCAGGAGGCCCGGGGCCTGCTGCACGAGCTGCAGACCGTGGTGGGCGTCTCCGCCTTGGAGGACCTGCGCCTGCTGAACCGCTATGACGTGGAGGGCCTGGACGAGGCCGCCTTCCGCCGGGCGGTGGGGACAGTGTTCTCTGAGCCTCAGGTGGACGATACTGCCGCAGCCCTGCCCGCCGGGGACTGCATCGCCTTCGGCGTGGAGCCCCTGCCGGGACAGTTCGACCAGCGGGCGGACTCCGCCGCCCAGTGTATTCAGCTGATGACTCAGGAGGAGCGGCCCACGGTCCGCACCGCCAGGATCTATCTGCTCTTCGGTCCCCTGACGGCGGCGGATGTGGACGCGGTGAAGCGGTATGTCCTCAACCCCGTGGAGTGCCGGGAGGCGTCTTTGGACCTGCCGGAGCGGCTGGCGGCAGAGACCGCCGTCCCGGCAGACGTGGAAACGGTCACGGGCTTCACTGCCCTGGACCGGGCGGGCCTGGATACCCTGCTGGCGCGGCTGGGTCTCGCCATGGACCTGGAGGACCTGTCGTTCCTCCAGGCATACTTCCGGGACACGGAGCGCCGGGACCCCACCCTGACGGAGATCCGGGTGGTGGACACCTACTGGTCCGACCACTGCCGCCACACCACGTTCTCCACCCATCTGGACCACGTGGAGATCAACGATCCGGCGGTCCAGGCCGCCTATAACCGGTATCTGGCCGCCCGGGAGGAGGTCTATGGGCCGGAGAAAGCTGCCCAGCGGCCACAGACCCTCATGGATATCGCCACCATCGGCGCCAAGGTGCTGAAGCGACGGGGGCTTCTGCCGGAAATTGACGAGAGTGAGGAGATCAACGCCTGCTCCATCCATGTCGCCGCCCAGGTGAACGACAAGCCCCAGGACTGGCTGCTGATGTTCAAGAACGAAACCCACAACCACCCCACGGAGATCGAGCCCTTCGGCGGCGCGGCCACCTGCATCGGCGGCTGCATCCGGGATCCCCTGTCCGGCCGGGCCTACGTCCACCAGGCCATGCGGCTCACCGGCTGCGGCGACCCCCGGACGCCGGTGGCGGAGACCCTGTCCGGCAAGCTGCCCCAGCGCAAGCTCGCCCAGACCGCCGCGGCGGGCTACTCCTCCTACGGCAACCAGATCGGCCTGGCCACAGGGCTGGTCAGCGAGGTATATCACCCCGGCTACATCGCCAAGCATTTGGAGTGCGGCGTGGTGGTGGCCGCCGCCCCGGCGGAGAATGTGGTCCGCGAACGGCCCCAGCCCGGGGACGTGGTGATCCTGCTGGGGGGGCGCACCGGCCGGGACGGCATCGGCGGCGCCACCGGCTCCTCCAAGAGCCACAACAGGCAGTCTCTCACCACCATGGCCAGCGAGGTCCAGAAGGGCAACGCCCCGGAGGAGCGGAAGATCCAGCGGCTGTTCCGGGATGGGAATGTCACCCGGCTCATCAAGCGGTGCAACGACTTCGGCGCAGGCGGCGTATCCGTGGCCGTGGGTGAGCTGGCGGACGGCCTGGATATCGATCTGGACGCAGTGCGGAAGAAGTACGACGGCCTGGACGGCACAGAGCTGGCCATCTCCGAGTCCCAGGAGCGAATGGCAGTGGTGGTGGCCCGGTCAAACGCAGACCGATTCATCGCCGCCGCGGAGGCGGAGAATCTGGAAGCGTACCCCGTGGCGGTGGTGACGGCGTCCCCCCGGATGGTGATGCGCTGGCGGGGCAGGACCATCGTGGACCTGAGCCGGGACTTCCTGAACACCAACGGCGCCGTGAAGCACGCCCGGGCGGCGGTTCCTGCCCCCATTCCCGCGTCCCCGGTCTCCCAGGATGCCGAAAACTCCTCCCTCCGCTCCATAGCCTCCAGTCTGGCGTCCGCCTCCCGCAGAGGGCTGGCGGAGCGGTTCGATTCCACCATCGGCTGTGGCAGCGTGTTGATGCCCTTCGGCGGCAGAAATCAGAGAACCCCCGCCCAGGTGATGGCCGCCCTTCTGCCGGTGCTGCCGGGGCAGGAGACGGACCAGGCCAGCGTTATGGCCTGGGGCTTCGACCCGGAGGCTATGGCGGCGGACCCCTACCGGGGGGCCTATAACGGTGTGGTCACCTCCCTTGCCAAGCTGGTGGCCGCCGGGGCAGACTATCGAAGGGCCTACCTCACCCTCCAGGAGTTCTTTGAAAAGCTCCGGGAGGACCCCGCACGCTGGGGCAAGCCCTTCGCCGCCCTGCTGGGGGCTCTGGACGCCCAGCTGGACTTCGGCGCGGCGGCCATCGGCGGCAAGGACTCCATGTCCGGCACCTTCAACGATCTGGACGTGCCCCCCACCCTCATCTCCTTTGCCATCGCCCCCATCCGGGCCGGGGAGGTGCTCTCCCCCGAGTTCAAGGAGGCGGGACATCCGGTGTACCTCTTTGCTCCCGCCAACGGCGGCGCCCAGAGCCAGAGGGAAGCCTGGGAGACCTTCCACCAGCTTTGCCGGGCGGGCAGGGTGTGCTCCGCCTGGGCGGTGGAGCACGGCATCGCCGAGGGGATTATGCAGATGTCCTTCGGTAACTCCATCGGCTTTCAGGCCGAGGGGCGTGAGATCGCCTGGGACCTGCCGTGCCCTGGCGCCATTGTGGCGGAGCTGACGGAGGACACAGACCTCCTCTGCGCCGTCAGGCTGGGCACCACCACGGCGGAGCCGGTCCTCACCACCGGCGCTGACAGCGTCTCCATCGACGAGCTGCTCTCCCTGAACGAGTCCGTGCTGGAGGATGTATACCCCAGCCGAGTCCCTGCCGATCCTGCGCTGGTGCCGGTACTGGAGGCCCCGGCCTTCTCCCGCGCCGCTCCCCGGACAGGCACGGCAAAGCCAAAGGTGCTGATTCCTGTGTTTCCCGGCACCAACTGCGAGTACGACAGCGCCCGGGCGGCGCTACGGGCTGGCCTGGAGCCGCAGATCCTGGTGCTGAATAATCAGACACCGGACCATGTGGCGGCATCCGCCGCCCGGTTTGCCCAGGCAGCCCGGAGCAGTCAGATCCTCTTCCTGCCCGGCGGCTTCTCCGGCGGCGACGAGCCAGACGGCTCCGGCAAGTTCATCACCGCCTTTCTCCGGTCCCCCCAGGCCGCAGACGCGGTGATGGACCTGCTGCAAAACCGGGATGGCCTCGTCCTGGGCATCTGCAACGGCTTCCAGGCCCTCATCAAGCTGGGGCTGGTCCCCTTCGGAGAAATCCGGGACACAGATGCCGCCTGCCCCACGCTGACTTACAATGTCATCGGCCGCCACCAGTCCCGGATCGTCCGGACCCGGGTGGCCTCCAACCGGTCCCCCTGGCTGACCAAGGTCCAGGTGGGGGACATCGTCAGCGTCCCCATCTCCCACGGGGAAGGGCGGTTCCTCTGCCCGCCGGATCTCTTGGCACAGTTGGCGGAAAACGGCCAGATCGCCACCCAGTACGTGGATCTGGACGGCCATCCCACCATGGATATCGACGGCAACCCCAACGGCTCCGTCTGGTCGGTAGAGGGCATCACCTCACCCGACGGCCGGGTCTTCGGCAAGATGGGGCACGCCGAGCGGGTGGGGCCCTGCCTGTACCGAAATATCCCGGGGAATTACGATCTTGGCCTGTTCGATGCCGCAAAGGACTATTTTTCTCTCTAACGGTTGACAGACCGGCCGGAACCGGGTATCATATCTGAAACATCCGCCGGGAGGTGCTTGAATATGGATTCAACCGTTGTGATCGAACCGGCCTATAATGCCCTCTCAGACGTTCGGGCCCTGTTTGAGGCGTACACCGCCATGCTGGTGACGCACGACCCAGCTTTTCAAATCTATCTGGACATCCAGCACTATGCGGACGAGCTGCGCGCCCCCGCCGCCAAGTACGCCCCGCCGGACGGACGGCTGTACCTGGCCCGGGTGGACGGGCGGGCGGCGGGCTGTATCGCCCTGCGGCGGCTGGACGGCGAGCGATGCGAAATGAAGCGCCTGTACGTCCAGCCGCAGTACCGGGGCCGGGGGCTTGCCCGGCAGCTGATCCGCCGGATCACAGAGGACGCGCGGCAGATCGGCTACCGCTGTATGCTGCTGGACACCCTGCCGGTTCTGGAGGATGCCGTCCGCCTCTACCGGCAGCTGGGATTTTACGAGATCCCCTGCTACAACGACAGTCCTGTGGAGTCCACACTGTTTTTCCAGCTGGACCTGTAAATCCAGCTTCCACTTGAAATCTGATGAAATGAGGTGGCCCTATGGCTTATTTTTTCTCCGAGCCCTCC
>OJRO01001174.1_pt1 | contig 20101 bp, 9 predicted proteins | sample 1599221 | NCBI WGS metagenome assembly OJRO01 (sample SAMN03922449, study PRJEB24848) | human gut metagenome | isolation source: stool sample | host: Homo sapiens | place: Germany | collected 2009-11
GAATAGTGCCGAACATCCAGGGTTCGGGGTATACTTTCTCCTGTTCGGGCGGAATGCGTTTGCCATCCTCTTCGCTATATCCTCCTTTATAATAGAGGTGAATATTTCGAAAAGTTACGTCCTCAATACATGCACCCGGCACTCCGCTGATGATGGAGGCATAACGGCTGTCGGCATTCCAAACGTTGATGTTGCTGATGAGAATACGTTTCATGGTGCCTGCAGGCGTACCTTCGGGGCTTCGCATACGTGCGCCTAACCGGAGAAAGATAGGAGCGTTGACAATATTCCTCATCGTTATATTATTGATAACAATATCTTCCAGATGTCCTCCGTCTACCGTTTCCAATGCCAGTCCCCTGCAATGTTCAAAGATACAATTAGTAATCGCAATATTGCAGAAACCTCCGCTACTTTCTGTTCCCAGTTTGATGCGTCCGGTGCGGTAACCATGATCGGGGGCTTGCGGTTCGTCTAGTTGCCAGGTGCCCTCCAATACACTTCCTTTATCATAACCGCTTACATAACAATCACTGATCGTCACATTTTCCGTATCCTGAAAGCGTCCTAAACCGTAGGATGCTTTCAATACAATGGCATCATCCCAGGGCGAGTTCACCGTGCACTGGCTGATACGCACATTCCGGCAACAATCAATATCGAATCCATCCCGGTTTGTATCTACTTTCAGATTCAGAATAGTCAGATGATCTACTCCTGTAGCCAACAGGGCAAAATGTCCGCAATGCAGCATGGATAAATCTTTCAGAGTCACATTTCTACACTCCTTCAGGCTGATAGCTTTATTGCCTACACCCGGCAGACGGCTTTCTTCGCGAGTCAGCCCTTTACCGTAGATAAGTCCGGGCCCACTGATCGTTATGTTCTCCAGCCCGATTCCCCAAATTAAGGAATTCTTCCAATGGCTGTGTCCGAAATCCTGATATTTGTTATGTTCATTCGGTTCGGCACTATCATATCCTTCCTCTTTTCCGGGGAAAGCGGCAAGAATACACGCACCTTGCTCCAGATACAAATGAATGTTACTTTTTAACCGGATAGAATAACAGGCATATTCTCCGGCTGGTAGGTAAACCGTACCTCCTCCGGCTTCTGCAGCTGCTTCAATCGCACGATTGATGGCAGGAGAACCGATGGTTTTTCCATCCGCTTTGGCTCCAAAGTCCTTAACGTTATAAATGGCTGCATGTATATGGATGCAACCAATTAACAGAGTGAATAATAAATAAGCTCTTTTCATTTTTTGTCGATTTTGGCAAAAATATCCGGTAACATATAATAGTTGTAATCCGCTTTTTCATTCTGTTCGTAGAAACAGAAGTAAAGTCGGAGTGGCTTGGTGTCCTTTTCTTGAGAGGGGGATGGAGAGAGATTGCAACGTCCAGCCAATACCGGTCGGTCCGTCCGTTTGCCCGATTCGTAAAGCATCAGGGGAGTTTCATCCTTATGTCCGTTGCTCAAGCGAATATCATCGCTGGGAGTGACAGCCTGTAAAGTACGTAATTTCATACTTTCTCCATAATAGCAAGTGAAAGCCTGTCCTTCCACACTGAAGACATTGATATCCGAATCCGGCCGGCAATCGCCGAAACTCCAGAAGAGCTTATCCGCTTTTGATGTGGAAGTCACTTCTACTTCCAGAATAAATCCATGACTATCGGGCAAGGCTTTCCATTGGAAATGGATCCCTTCTACTTTTTCTTTAGGCTTCAGCCAGTGACTTTCATTTCCCTTCGATATTCCCAGCCGGAAAGTACCGGCAGGCGGAGTCAGGGATTGTGCTTGCGTATCAATGAGCAAGATTCCCAGCAGTACGGTGGTCAGGAGTTGTTTCAGCATAGTTGAAGTGGATATTACTTTGTTCATTTTCCTTTAGTTCAATAGCGTTTTTGTCTTTCATATCCAATGTGATCTCAGACAAATTGAAGTTTTTTGTATAGCAGATTTTTCCCGGTTTATTGGTCTGCGCTTCGATGGCATAAAGATAGAAATTTTCCAGACGTAACGAGTCATTCCAGCCGGAAGCAGAGATAAATTCATCTACATTTTCTGCTTTGATCTTCGATACATATACATTGCGGAAGTGCGGATAACCTTTTTCGGGTGGTGTTACCGGAGTCAGCATTACTCTCCAATGTTCCGGAATATCTTTCCCTTCATACTCTTTAGGTAATACGCTGTAACTATAACTGGGATTCCAGTTCAGATCGGCGGCCAGCACGTGGCGGACGTTTTCTGCTTTTACGTCGGTCATATAGATATTTTCGATCGTTCCTCCGCGGTTCATGGCACTCTTTAATCGTAGTACGGCCGAGGTGCCGACTGCTTGAAGATTGTATCCCAATATATTTCGTATGCTGCCGGAGGTTTCACTGCCACAGGTGATGAGGCCTGCGCCTTTGCGGGCTATACAGTTGCGTATTACTATATTTTCCGTGGGGAGATTGACACGCAATCCGTCTGCGTCGCGTCCCGATTTGATACAAATATTATCATCATTGCAATCGACGTCGCAGTTTTCAATCAGAATATTAGTAGACGAGTCGATGTCGATGCCATCTGTGCTGGGACCGTGTCCTCCCAAGTTATTATTAATGACCAGTCCGTCTATGGTACAGTAATTGGAATAAAGAACCTGGCATCCCCAAAAGCCTGTCCGCATCAGGGTGAATCCTTTGAGGGTAATGTCCGAACTGCGTTCCACGAGAATACCCCGTACACGTTTGCAGTCGTAATCTACAATCCAGCGTAATCCTTTCGCTTCATATTCTTTCCGCATTTCCCAATATTTATCCCAAAATACTTTGCCTCGGCAATCCAGCGTTCCCTCTCCACTGACGGCAGCGTTCTTTTCGTTGACAATGTTGATTACTGCCGCGGGCCATGTCATCTCAATTCCCGCAATCCGTGAACGGAACTCGGGATAATGATGAATGTGAGGACTAGCCAGTAGAGTCACTCCTTTATCCAGTTGCAGGTTGACACCGCTTTTTACGAACAATGCCCCTGTCTGATAATATCCCGGTTGAAGGGTGACCGTGCCTCCACCGGAGACGGAACAACTGTCGATTGCTTTCTGGATAGCCTCTGTGCTAAGCACCGTGCTGTCTGCTACTGCGCCAAAAGAATTGGCGGATAAAATAAGACTGTTTCCGGGCATTTGCCGGCTTCCTACACTGTCAGCCCATGACAAATCCGGTTGTTGCGGTACTTGCCCCCATTCGAAGCTGTTACTTCCTGCTTGTTTGGCTGTTGGGGTGACGCAAGCTGCTGTCAAAAGTGTGCTTGCCAGTAGGAACAGGGGAAAGATGCTTTTGGTTTTCATATTTATCTAATGCCTGATACTTAATACTTGATACTTAATACCTAATACCTATCTCTCAATTTCCGTCCGGTTTCTCTATTTCTGTGAAAGGTGATTCGTTCCAGTGGAAAGTATTCACATCATCCGGGTGTGCCGGGTTATATGCCGGATCTATTTTCAAGTGCTTGGCTAACTCAGGTACGGCTTTCTTCATACCTTCAATCACACACTGGGCTATCTGGTAAGCGCCGTAAGGGTTAAAGTGGGTATTGTCTTCAAAAGCCTTGGTCTGTCCGGGATAAGTTCCTGCCGGATAGTGTACGAAGGCGCGTTTGGATGTTTCCGTGCCTAACGCTTCATATAGTGTCCGAGTCATTTCGTTGAGGTCAATCAAAGGTATATTTTCTTTGGCGGCCAGCCAGCGCATGGCCTCCGGATAATCTTCGTGTGTATCGCGGATATGTCCGGTTGAGTCAAAGCTCCGGCGTTGGGTGGGAGTAACCAGTACGGGATATGCTCCACGTGCCCGTGCTTCGTCGATGAATGTTTTCAGGCTGGTCATAAAAGAGTAGTAAGCTCCTTTTCCGGGACCTTTCTGCTTCTGATCGTTATGTCCGAACTCCATGAAGAGATAATCGCCTTTCTTCATCTGGCTCAATGCTTTTTTCAAACGTCCTGCTCCGATAAAAGTATTGGCCGATTCACCGGATTCCGCATAATTGGCGATGCAAACATCTGTTCCGAAGAAATGAGGAATCATTTGTCCCCAGCTAGCCCAAGGCTCATTGTCCTGATCGACTACCGTACTGTTACCACACAGAAAAACAGTGATAACCGACGGATCGGCAGGTTCGATACGGATACTTTGACACACAGGTGCATCTCCATTGAATTCCAATGTCAGTTTATCATCCCAGTTCAGTTTCGCTTTCTCACGGGGCTTGATTCGTACATATTCTTTTTCGGAGATACGAGGGGTACGCTTATTGATGATAAATGTTTCGTCTATGAATTGTCCTTTTTTAGTTGGCAGGTTCTCAACAAATAGCCGGCGTGATTCACCTCTTACGGTGGTCACTCCTGTCTGTTTTTTACTTCCCAGGCGTACTGTAACTTTGTAATTTCCGTCCGGAACACGGACAGAGAAGAAGAAAGGTGATTTACTCCCTTTCTCGGGTGTGGCGGTGAGGTCGTATCCGTATCCCGTCTCCTCGCTATATCGGGGTGCGTCCGACAGTTGGTAGGTTCGGACTTCTTCTTGGGCATGGACGGTTATTGTAGCCAAGAGTAGTAAGCCTATGATGGTAGTTTTCATTATAAATAATATGAATGTATATTGTTTATAGAATTTAGGCACGGATTACGCGGATTTCACGGTTTTTAGAATTACGCTTTCTATAAAGCAACAGTGTAATTCGTGTAATCTGTGCCTGATAATTTCCTTTTTAGTTAATTTTCGGTTTGAGCTCGTCCGGCGAATCTTTGGTATAAGATTTTACATCTCCTGCCACTTTGGTGAACAATGCCTGAATCAGCTCAGGAGATATTTTCTCTGTTGGACGGAAAGCATCCGAATTCATATAATCCAGGATTGCCTTGTGCATTTGTCGGGCAACGATTCGTTTCTCCGGTTGAGAGGTGATATCCATGCTGGTCATCATCAGTTTACCGTTCAATACATTTGCTTCAAACAACATTCCGATTTTCCGGCTGATGAACCAGGTGTCGATGCTTTGAACGGTTGGCTGGAATTCTGCCGGGAAGTCGGTAAATTGCATCACTTGGGCTTTATTTAATAATTCCCACCATTGCAGGTTACTATGAAATTCCGTAGGAAATTCACGGAAAAGAGGATGATATTCATTCAGGAAAATACCAGTTGTGTGCGGCGGGCGCATCTTGAACCAGGAAGTATTCCAGAATACCGGAGTAAAGTATTGTTTAACTTCTTTTCCGTATTGTATTTTGCCCGCTGCCGTAATCAAGACATTTCCTCCTTCTTTCAGTACGGAAATGGCTTTTTCATCCAGTGTGTCGGTAGTATATACGCTTCCTTGTGTCAGTTCCACTTGTGCAGGATATACCCAGAAATCCCAGTCATTGACGGCATCGCTGCCTTCAATACACACTTCCAGATTTAGTTTCTGTGGAGTATCGATCCCCTTCAGGCTCATATCCACGCTGCCTAGTGCACAAAGGTTCCCAATAGGAATCGTTTGTGTGCCGACAGTTCCTTTGGCATACACCTTTCCGAACTTGTCTTTGATGGTATAGCTAGTTTTTGCTCCTTGCAAAGGGGCTGCACCAAAGTGGGAAACTTCGATGTCGGCATGGAATGTTTCATCATTGGCATATACAAACTTCGGAATACGGGCTAAGGGGACAGTCGGACTGCAAAAACGTCTGAATTGTTCCGCGTTGATATATCCTTTCTCTTCAAAAAATACATCCAGTACGCCGACCAATGCCGTTCCCTGACCCGAATAATCGTTGAGAGCCAGCAATTGGAAACCTGCATAATCGGGGGTACGCAATGTCTTTTCAATCTCATGTTTATAGCAAAGTGCCTGCAATTTGCCCGAAGCCATCATAAAATCATAACTTTGGCCTCCCATGTGATTATCATTCAGAATATCCCTGAAAATCTCAAAGTTCTTCGCTTTGTTGACTCCGGTATATTTGCGGATTTCGTTGAAATTCGGGAATACGCACCATTGACCTGTTTCATGTGATACATACGGTTGTTTCACGGTGTCTATCCTTGCACGATAATCCGATTTGCTTTCCGGTTGCGCACCTGCCCAACTCAAACCGCGTGCTCCGGCTTTCACATGGTATTCATTGTGAGGTTGCCACTGCCAGCTGTTTCCTACGGAAGCTCCTGTGTATACACGACGCGGATCTGTCGCTTTCCAATAATCGACAAACTTGCTCACCCATGCCACCCAGCGTCCGGAAGGTTCGTTACCACAAGCCAACATACAGTAAGATGCATAATTTCCGTATTCTTTAGTCAGGGCAATTGTTTCGTCCATCAGATATTTGTCAATTGGCTGACCGTTACCCAATCTTGGTCCGTGATTCGGCCAACTCGGACCTTCCGGTTGCAGATAGAAACCGACTAGATCGGCTGCGATAAAAGCAGCTTCCGGCGGGCAGAAAGAATGAAAACGCATGTGATTCAAACCATAGTTGCGGCAAATGCGGAACACCCGCTCCCAGGAAGCTACGTCCATTGGAGCATAACCGGTCAATGGGAAATCACAGTTTTCCACTGTGCCGCGAAGCATTGTTTTGCGACCATTGACGTAGAACCATTTTCCTTCTATCTTGAAATCGCGCATTCCAAATTGTACCTGTTTGATGTCGGCCTGTTTACCGTTGGTCAGTTTTGCCGTCAGTTTATACAGTGCAGGATTGAACTCATCCCATGTGAGGAAATCTTTTCCCATAGGAAGTTCCATCTCTATCGCATTGTCTCCCGGACGGATATGGAAGCTTTGCTGAACAGGAACTACTTTGTGTTGAGTGTCCGTATTGAAACTTTCGGCAGAAAGTATAATATCTCCTTTGGTGGAAGAGGCAGACTGTATGTTCATGCGTACCAGTGCTTTCTGATTGCTTAAATCAGGGTATATCTGGATGTCTTCAAAATGAACTTTAGGAGTGGCTTGTAATTCAATTCGTCCTACGATTCCGTTCCAGTTACCTTGGGTCTGGTCGGTGATGCTGTGAGAGTCGGGACCTACATTGATTTCTTTGATGCGGTTGTCGATGCGGATAGTAATCAGGCAAGTTTTGCCGGGAGTAACAGCCGAAGTCAGATCATACACATGAGGGACACAAAGACTGTTCTGCATACCGAGCTTCTGTTGATTGACCCATACGGTCGTTTCGATGTGCGGGCGTTCCAGGAAAAGAGTGATTCTTTCTCCTTTCCAGTTGGAAGGTATTGTAACTTTCTTTTGATACCAGGCTACCCCTACATAATGTTTGTCGGGAGTCAGGAAAAAGGGAAGTTTCACTTGCCCTTCTATTCTGTATTTTTCCATGTATGGATTGAAATAGTAAGAGCTGTCGTACAAGCTTCCAGTCCACCGGGTGCGGGCGGTTACTTCATCTCCTTTCAGCTTTTCGGGCATGGAGCCGGGGAGATTAATCTGATCATCAAGGCTTTTTTTGAACCATTGTTCCTTGGTGCCGATATCTTCCCGGTCTATCTGGAAATTCCATTTGCCGGATAAATTGAAAGAATGATTTTGCCCCGTTACGGTCAGTATAGAGGCAAATACGATGGCAATACTTACTAAAAGTTGTTTCATGATATATAGAATTGATATGTTTTTCATCTCTATTTTAAAATCTGCCGCTAAAGTAGAGCTTTTTAAGGGTTTAGTAAATAGAAAGATGTACAGATACATAGAATATTGTATCAAAATGCACTTATAGGACGGATGGTGTACAAAACTACATGGATTTGAAATATTGTCCATGCTCTTTATCTTTGAGGAGGTTGGGAGATACCTTATCTTTGCGGGGTAAACTTTTTAATCTTAAAAGGAACCATGAAAAAAGTAGTTGTTTGGATGGCTCTAAGTCTTTGCTCGGTAATGACAATCTTCGCCGGTAAGACTGCTTATCTCTTTTCTTATTTCATCAATGACAGTAAAGATGGATTGCATTTAGCTTATAGTTATGACGGGATGAATTGGATGCCTTTGAATGGCGGACAGTCTTATCTGATACCTTCCGTCGGTAAAGATAAATTAATGCGAGATCCGAGTATTTGTCAGGCTCCGGACGGAACTTTCCACATGGTCTGGACTTCCAGTTGGACTGATCGGATTATCGGCCATGCCTCTTCTCGTGATTTAATTCATTGGAGTGAACAACAGGCTATTCCGGTGATGATGCACGAGCCGACTGCCCATAATTGTTGGGCACCTGAACTCTTTTATGACGAACCTTCGCAAACTTACTATATCTTTTGGGCAACTACCATCCCCGGTCGTCACAAGGAAATACCTACCAGCGAAAGCGAGAAGGGATTGAATCATCGTATTTATTATGTGACAACAAAGGATTTCCGCACTTTCTCAAAGACAAAGATGTTTTTCAACCCTGATTTCAGTGTGATTGACGCTGCTATTGTGAAAGATCCGAAGCTGGGAGACCTGATAATGATAGTCAAGAATGAGAATTCCAATCCGCCGGAAAAGAATTTGCGCGTTACGCGTACAAAAAAGATAGAAAAAGGATTCCCGACCAAAGTATCGGCGCCTATTACAGGAAAGTATTGGGCGGAAGGACCTGCTCCTCTTTTTGTCGGTGATACGCTTTATGTTTATTTCGATAAATACCGCGATCATCGTTATGGTGCCGTTCGCTCTTTAGATCATGGCGAAACATGGGAAGATGTGTCCGATCAAGTCTCTTTTCCGAGAGGTATCCGTCATGGAACGGCGTTTGCGGTAGATGCTTCCGTGGTGGAGGCATTGATAGCCAATCGTACTTATAATCCTTTAATCCCCGATAATGTGGCGGATCCTTCCGTTTCTAAGTTTGGTGATACCTATTATCTCTACGGAACCACTGATTTGGATTATGGTCTTGAACGTGCCGGAACACCTGTCGTGTGGAAGTCGAAAGATTTTGTAAACTGGAGCTTTGAGGGTTCTCATATTAGTGGTTTCGACTGGTCGAAAGGATATGAATATACGAATGATAAAGGTGAAAAGAAAAAAGGATATTTCCGGTATTGGGCTCCCGGGAGAGTGATTGAACACGATGGAAAGTTTTATTTATATGTTACCTTTGTCAAGCCCGGTGATAAGATGGGGACTTATGTGCTTGTTGCAGATCGTCCGGAGGGTCCTTTCCGGTTTACCGAAGGAAAAGGGCTTTTTGTTTCCGGAGAAGAAGTAGGTAGCCCCGCCATTATTAATGATATCGACGGAGAGCCTTTTATTGATGATGACGGTACGGGATATATCTTTTGGCGTCGTCGGAATGCGGCACGTCTTTCTGCTGACCGGCTTCATTTGGATGGGGAACCGGTGACATTGAAAACAGCCCGTCAGGGATATTCCGAGGGACCCGTAATGTTTAAACGTAAAGGTATCTATTATTATATTTATACATTGAGCGGTCATCAGAATTATGCAAATGCATACATGATGAGCCGCGAATCTCCTCTTACAGGTTTTGTAAAACCGGAAGGCAACGATATCTTTTTGTTTTCTTCTCCCGAAAATCAAGTGTGGGGACCGGGGCATGGCAATGTGTTCTACGATGAAGAAGCGGCTGAGTATATCTTTCTTTATCTTGAATACGGAGATGGTGGAACCACCCGGCAGGTATATGCTAACCGGATGGAATTTAATGATGACGGAACAATTAAGACTTTAGTTCCTGATATGCGTGGAGTGGGGTACCTGGCAACTCCACAAGAGAAGCGGACGAATTTGTCTTTGCAGTCACATTTTTATGCTTCCAGCGAGAAAGAACCGCGCACTTCTGTGGTTAGCATTGAAACACAGCCTAACCAGCCTCTACCGGAGAAAGCCTCCGTGAAGAATTATACTCGAACGCATACTTATCAGGCTGCTCATGTAGCCGATGAGTCGAATGGAACTCGTTGGATGGCAGCCGATACGGATAGCAGTCCATTCATTACGGTGGATTTAAAAGGGATTCGCAATGTCAACGAATGTCAGTTTTACTTTACCCGCCCTACTGAAGGACATACGTGGCGGTTAGAAAAATCGATGGATGGAAAAAACTGGCGGACATGTGCCGAACAAGCTAAAGTAGAAGTGCGCTCCCCGCATTTGGCGAAGGAGATAGGGGAGGCCCGTTATCTTCGTCTTCATATCCGCAGGGGAGATGCTGGATTGTGGGAATGGAAAATCTATGAGAAATGATAATTTTGCGGAGTGCCCTGAAAGGGCTTAATTATATAGCGTAGGGCAACGCCCTACGTAAAAACGACAATCTGAATTTGCGCCCTGAAAGGGCATAATTGTATACGGTTCCGCCCTTTCAGGGCTTGTGGCTGGTGTGTTTTTCTCGTAGGGCGTTGCCCTACGCTATATAATTAAGCCCTTTCAGGGCATCCCGATAAATATATGATTGTAAGGCTTTCAGCCTAACCGATAAATTCTCATTACCGGCGTAGCGCCGGAGCAAGGTTTCCATTCGGTATTCCCTGAAAGAGATACAGTTCCACCCTTTAGGGTATGTCTAAAACGATAACATGCCGAATGGAAACCTTGTTGGGGCGCTACGCCCCTAAATTCCCATTTATAAAACGAATGATAAAGAATAGCTAACATTAATAATCAATTGAATTTATGAAGTATATGATAAAAAGTAAAATGCTGGCAACTTTTTGTGCCGCCTGCCTGCTGACTCTTTCAACTACAGCACAACCCTCTTCTTGGTTTAATGACAAAGATCTGACACTGACAGGCGTCTACTATTATCCTGAACACTGGGATGAAAACCAGTGGGAACGTGACTTCAAGAAAATGCATGAACTGGGATTTGAATTTACTCATTTTGCCGAGTTTGCCTGGGCGCAGTTGGAGCCGGAAGAAGGTCGTTATGATTTTGCCTGGCTCGACAGAGCGGTAGCTTTAGCTGCCAAATATGATTTAAAAGTGATAATGTGTACGTCTACTGCCACTCCTCCTGTATGGATGAGCCGGAAATATCCTGAAATTCTGTTGAAGAATGAAGATGGAACGGTACTTGACCACGGTGCCCGTCAGCATGCTTCATTTGCTTCTCCTCTTTACAGAGAGTTATCTTATAAGATGATTGAAAAACTGGCGCAGCACTATGGTAACGATCCTCGTATTATCGGATGGCAACTCGATAACGAGCCTGCCGTACAGTTTGACTATAATCCGAAAGCGGAACTTGCTTTCCGTGATTTTCTTCGTGCCAAATACAATAATGACATTCAATCTTTAAATAATGCCTGGGGAACTGCTTTTTGGAGTGAGGCTTATTCTTCTTTTGATGAAATAACGCTTCCCAAGCGTGTACAGATGTTTATGAACCATCATCAGATTTTGGATTACCGTCGTTTTGCAGCAATGCAAACCAATGATTTTCTGAATGAGCAATGCTTGTTAATCAAGAAATATGCAAAGAACCAATGGGTAACAACCAATTATATACCGAACTATGATGAAGGACATATTGGTGGTAGTCCTGCGTTGGATTTCCAAAGCTATACCCGTTACATGGTATATGGAGATAATGAGGGGATCGGTCGTCGGGGCTATCGTGTAGGTAATCCGTTGCGTATTGCCTGGGCGAATGATTTTTTCCGTCCAATACAGGGAACGTATGGTGTAATGGAACTGCAACCGGGACAAGTGAACTGGGGCAGTATCAATCCCCAGCCTCTTCCGGGGGCTGTCCGTCTATGGATGTGGAGTGTATTTGCTGGTGGAAGTGATTTTATCTGTACCTACCGCTATCGCCAACCGCTCTATGGTACAGAACAGTATCATTATGGAATAGTGGGAACAGACGGAGTGACTGTTACCCCCGGTGGAAAAGAGTATGAAACTTTTATAAAAGAGATTCGTGAACTTCGTAAGTATTATGCTCCCCGTGAGGCGAAGCCTGCTGATTACCTGGCAAGTCGTACAGCTATTCTTTTCAATCCTGAAAACTCCTGGAGCATTGAGCGACAGAAACAAAACCGGACTTGGGATACTTTTGCACATATTGAAAAGTATTACCGTACCTTAAAATCATTCGGAGCCCCCGTCGATTTTATTTCAGAAGCAAAGAATTTATCCGATTATCCGGTCGTCATAGCACCGGCTTATCAATTAGCTGATAAAGAACTGGTGGACAAATGGATTTCTTATGTGAAGAATGGCGGAAACCTTATTCTTACTTGTCGTACGGCACAGAAGGATCGTTATGGCCGTCTTCCGGAGGCTCCTTTTGGCTCTATGATTACTCCGCTGACCGGAAATGAAATGGACTTTTATGATTTGCTTCTTCCCAAAGATCCCGGTACTGTTGTTATGAACGGAAAAGAGTATGCCTGGAATACATGGGGAGAGATTCTGAATTCTCCGGCAGATGCTCAAATATGGGCTACTTATAAGAACGAATTCTATGAAGGAAGTCCGGCCGTGACTTTCCGCAAACTGGGGAAAGGTACGATTACTTATGTTGGAGTGGACAGCCACAACGGAGCATTGGAAAAAGATATATTGAAAAAACTATATGCACAGCTGAATATCCCGGTAATGGATTTGCCTTATGGCGTGACAATGGAATACCGGAATGGCTTGGGAATTGTTTTGAACTATTCAGACCAACCCTATGCCTTCAACTTGCCGAAAGGAGCCAAAGCATTGATTGGAACTACAAATATTCCTACAGCGGGTGTATTGGTGTTTTCAATGTGACCAGCTATAAATTAATATTCTTATCTTTGATGTGTTTGAAGAATTAAAAATATGATATTGTAATGAAGACTTACTTACTGAAACCGATGGTAGTTGTCTGCCTTTGCTTATTGACAGCTTCCTTTACTTTTGCCGCTGATAATTATAAAATGGTAAAGGTGAAAGCTCCTTTCTCTATGCAACCTATTAAAGTATTTATCTATCCGGACAAAGACTTTTTGATAACAGATTACGGAGCAAAAAACGGAGGTGAAGTAAACAATACAAAAGCAATTGCTGCCGCTATTGAAGCGTGTCATAAATCAGGTGGCGGACGTGTTGTTGTTCCGGCAGGTGTGTGGTTGACCGGTCCCATTCATTTTAAAAGTAATGTAAATCTTTATTTGGAGGAGAATGCGATTCTGAATTTTACGGATAATCCTTCTGATTATCTTCCGGCAGTGATGACTTCATGGGAAGGTTTGGAATGTTATAATTATTCTCCATTACTCTATGCTTTTGAATGTGAAAATGTGGCGATTACAGGTAAAGGGACGCTTCAGCCGAAGATGGATACCTGGAAAGTATGGTTCAAACGTCCTCAACCTCATTTGGAGGCATTGAAAGAGTTATATACGAAAGCTTCGACCGATGTTCCTGTTATTGAACGTCAAATGGCGGTAGGAGAGAACCACCTTCGTCCGCACTTGATTCATTTCAATCGCTGCAAGAATGTTTTATTGGATGGGTTTAAGATTCGTGAAAGTCCGTTCTGGACCATTCATCTTTATATGTGTGACGGAGGACTGGTACGTAATCTGGATGTAAAAGCACATGGACATAATAATGACGGTATTGATTTTGAAATGAGCCGTAATTTTCTGGTAGAAGATTGTTCTTTCGATCAGGGTGATGATGCAGTAGTGATTAAAGCCGGACGTAATCAAGATGCCTGGCGATTGAATACTCCTTGCGAAAATATTGTTATCCGTAATTGCCAGATTCTTAAAGGACATACATTACTTGGTATTGGAAGTGAAATTTCCGGAGGAATACGGAATATTTATATGCATGATTGCACAGCTCCGAATTCAGTAATGCGTCTTTTTTTCGTAAAAACCAATCATCGTAGAGGTGGGTTTATAGAAAACGTTTATATGAAGAATGTACAGGCAGGAACGGCTCAACGCGTACTTGAAATAGATACCGAAGTGCTTTATCAATGGAAAGATTTGGTACCTACTTATGAAGAACGAATTACCCGTATTGATGGCATTTATATGGATAAAGTCACTTGTGAGTCGGCAGATGCTATTTACGAATTGAAAGGAGATGCAAAACTTCCGGTGAAGAATGTAACAATCAAGAATGTGAAGGTAGGGGAAGTGAAGAAGTTCGTGAAGAAAGTGAATAATGTGGAGAATGTAGTAGAGAAGAATGTGACCTATGAAAGGGAAGTAAAATAATCATTTTCTGAAATTGGCAGAAAAAATCGTACTGTCATATTAGCATAATGTAGTATATTAGCGGCAAAATTGAAAACTTTATTCTAGTATGAAGAAATTCTGTTTTTTGCTGCTACTTACTATTTTATGTAGCAGTATAAGTTTTGCCCAAAGCCTAAAATCTATTTCTATTTTAGGCGATTCGTATTCAACGTTTGAAGGATATCTACAACCAGATACGAATAGTATTTGGTATTATGTCTCTCCACGACAACAGACAGATGTGACTTCAGTAAAACAGACGTGGTGGCATAAATTCATTAAAGAGAATAATTACCGCCTTTGTGTCAATAATTCATTTTCGGGTGCAACGATTTGTAATACGGGGTATCGCAATGAAGATTACTCGGATCGTTCTTTTATAACCCGTATGGATCAACTGGGTTGTCCGGATGTAATTTTTGTTTTTGGCGCAACTAATGATTGTTGGGCTGGCTCTCCGCTTGGGGAGTATCAGTATGTGGGATGGACTAAAGACGATTTGTATAAATTCCGTCCGGCTATGGCTTATATGCTCGATCACATGATTGATCGCTATCCTAATGTTGAAATCTATTTTCTATTGAATTCCGATTTAAAGGAAGAGTTTAATGAATCAGTCAGAACTATCTGCAGTCATTATAATATTGATTGCATAGAATTGCATGACATTGACAAAAAGAGTGGTCATCCTTCAATAAAGGGAATGGAGCAGATTAGTGAACAGATTAAAGAGTTCATGGTGAAGAAGACGAAATGAAAGGAGCATTAAAAAATATTGCCACTTGTTCTTCTTTGATTAGAAATTCTATTTCAAAGAGTGACAAGTGGCAATAGGATTAGTTGTTTATCTTAATATCCCGGGTTTTGCATTGCTTTCTTTTCCTCATTGCTTAATGCGGAACCATTTGAATTGGTGATACCGTCCAAGAAGGCTTGGGGGATCGGACGATAGTAATGTTTCTCCGATTTGAATTCGCCAAGACCTCTGCTGGCACCATCGTTGAATTTATGCCAACGGGCGTCTAACGTCTTGGTACGTGCCAGATCTTCCCAGCGTTGCAATTCGCCACAAAGTTCTCGTGTACGTTCATTCAACAGGAAGCACATCATTTTGTCAGCATTGGATGTGCAGCCCAGTTCGTTGTAAATAGGGACATCTACTGTAGAATTATATACATCTGATACACTATTTAATTTCATTGTTGTTTTAGTAGAAGCAGTGGTTTCCTGTTCTATATTGTTTGACTCGTAATAAGTATTCTCTTCCCAGTAAATAGCACCTTCAGAAGAATGACCGCCCCCCTTTCCCGAACAATAAGGATTGTTCTTATAGGCTTGTCCGCCATCTACATTCTTACTACGATCCTCGCCTGCTTTATAACCGGCACGTTCACGTAATTTATTCATCCACTCGATAGCTTTGTCATAGTTGGCTTCCCCCTTACGAATATATGCCTCGGCAACCATTAGTACATCATCTGCCGAACGGGCGATAATAGCATCACGAGTACCGAATTGAGACGCAATAGAAACACGGTAACCATCACGGAACTTAGATAAAGCTACCGAACGCTTGTGTGGTATGATATCGTAATAATTACCTGTTTTTTCATTTACATTCCAACTGTGTTCCTGCCCTTTGAAATAGCGTACATATGTATACGTGTTACACATTTTTCCATCTTTCAAAACAGTATATGCCGGAGCATTGGGATATTTCTCATAGCGGTTGTCTCCCGGGTCATTAACGATGTATTTCATACCAAGTTCACCTCCACTAAAACGTTTGTCACCTTCTTTTACACCTGCCGGAGCGTATGGCATATCTTCTGCTGTCCAGATAGGAGCGCTTTTGGTTTCGTTGGCTCCATAACAGGTGATGAATGATTTCCAGAAACGAGAGTCATTGACACGGTCAAATACCTGCATGGTATACTCTGTAGCACTTACGTATGAGAATTCACGTCCTCCTGAGATGTCACGTTTACATCCACCTATATCATTGCCTTGATATACGGCCGGATAATAAAGATGCATCTGATTTCCAAAGCGTCCCCATGTTGATTCATCATTAGAGAATTGAGCCGCTAGAATCACTTCACTTACTTTTTCATTGGCTCCGTTTGGCTGTTCATAGTCCCAAAGTTCTACATAATCACTACACAACGGATGTGCATCTACAACTTCCGAACCATATTGAATAACAGCATCGAGGTCGGATGCTACATAATTACTATTCCAATCGCTGTACAATTCAGACGCACGGAATAAATGTGCTTTTGCAAGGAAATGTGCGGCAGCATATTTGTTAATCCGTCCGATTGATTCACCTTTATTGGGAAGTAGTCTGTAGGCTTCTCCAAAATCAGATATAACCTGTGTGTATATTTCTTCAGCAGAATTCCGTGTGAAATATGTTTCGGCACTTGTAGACGGAGCTAATTTCAAAGGTACACCACCAAATTGTTTTACTAATTCAAAATACGCATAAGCTCTAAGGAAATGTGCTTCTCCTAAACGGGTTTTGTATGTAGGTGAACTCTGATTATAATATTGAGGTATGTTCTGAATCAATATGTTTGCGGGTTCAACTAGTCCGTAGTAATTATCCCAGATGGGTTGGTTGGCACCATTTTCAGATGAGTTTAAATCCTGGCTATAGTGATTCCATGCAGGAATTACATTGTTAGCATCGGTAAACTCGTCCACTCCCATATTGTAACATTGGATTCCCCATATATAATTGAATTTAAATTTAAGTTTCTGATAGGCGCCAGTTACCAATTCATCAAGACCTTCTTGGGTTTTAAAACGGTCTGTACTATATTGAGTCGTAAGATTTTCATCAAGGAAAGACTCACTGCACGATGTGATCGAGCTTCCTGTTACGCTGGCTATTAAAGCAGCAAATAATATTCTATTTAATTTCATAATGTCTTTACTTTAATTTGTTGATTAGAATCCGATGTTGACACCTATTACAAAACTCTTCAAAGTGGTAGGTGAACCAAATGTCTTGGTATTATTGTCATAGTTTACCAAGTCTGTATCTAAAAAGTCACATGCCTTATAGATATTGAATGGGTTCATGGCTTGAACATATAGCTTCAAATTATTGATACCTAACTTCTTTAATTGTTGCGGGGTAAAATTATAGCCCAATGAAATATTACGTACTTTAATGTACGATCCATCTTGATAGTTCATTGCACTGTTGAAAGCATCGGCTCCTTCGCCGTTGGAGCCGGGTGAATAGTATTTTGCATTTTCATTTGTACCAGCCACCCAATAGTCTACTTTACGTTGCATATAGCGACCGTCGAGCGTTACAGCTCCTTGCGGGACTGTGAATCCCCAGCGTGACAGAATAAAGAAGGAAAGCTCAAAATTCTTATAGCTGAAAGTGTTGCTCCATCCACCTGTCCAGCGTGGACGTGTATGCCCTACAATTTGCTTGTCATCGTTAGCATCTATTGCACCATCATTATTTAAATCTTTTACTTTGATTTGTCCTGGCTTACGTCCGTATTTAGCAGCTTCTTCAGCTTCTTCTGTTTTCCATATTCCATCATATACCCAGTCGTAATAAACACCGATTTCTTCACCGACAAACCATTTGTTATTCACATCTTCAGTTCTGCCGTTAGATAATTCGTCAATTCGGTTTCTATCCATAGACCATGTTAAAGTAGTGCTCCAGGTAAAATCTTTGGTTTGTACTGGTATTGCATTTACTTGCAAATCAATACCATATCCGGATGTTTTACCCACATTGGCATACGTAGAAACATAACCCGTTAATGAAGGGATTGACATTTCTAATAATAAGTCATTGGTTTTTGTTTTGTATGCATCAATACTACCGGTAAGTCGGTTATTAAAGAAACCATAGTCAATACCGACATTGTATTGTGTAGTTCGTTCCCAGCCTAAGGTTGGATTAGCCATTTTAGCAGGCTCTTTTTGTGAAGGATCGGAAGGTACATAACCTAAAGATGAATCACTTTGTCCCCAGTTATAGTATAAACCGGTGATGGCACCTTTGGTTGCGTATGCTTTGATAGCTGCATTGCCTGTGACACCCATACCTACACGAAGTTTCAACTGATTCAACCAACTGATGTCTTTCATGAAATCTTCTTGATCCATTCTCCATGCAATAGCTGCAGAGGGGAAACTTGCCCATTTGTGTCCTTCGGCTAATTGAGAGGCACCATCCCAACGCATAGATGCCGTTAACAAGTATTTATCTTTGTAACCATAGTTCAGTCGAACCATATAAGATGCCATCTGAGTTTCGGTTAGCCCAGTACCAAAGGAATTCAATGTACCGGCAGATCCCATATTGTACCAAAGCTCATCCGACGAGGCTACATTAGTGGCTCTCATATCTCCCATCTCGTAATGATAGGCAGAAGCGGATTGCATCAATGTCATTCCTAGACTATGCTGACCTAGAGTTTTATTGTAATAGATCAGGTTATCCAATGTCCATGCACGCTTTTGTTCGTTCTTATATTGTGCACCGTTGTTACCATCTCCATTGATGCCATCAGCAGCGTTAGCAACTCCTAGAGTGTAAAATTGAAATTCGGGACCAAACTGAAGACGATAGGATAAACCTTCCAGTGGTTTCCAAATTTTTCCGAAATCAATCTGTGAGTACATGCTGGCAGAAGCACGGAAAGTACGGCGTTGATTGGTATTATAGTCTAATTCCCGGATGGGGTTGATGATATTTACGTCACCGCTTGGATAACGGACATATTCCCCGTTTTCATCGTAAGGCACACTCCATGGGATCATGCTTCTTAATGCACTATAGAAGTCACCGGAACCAGTTACGGATTTAGAGAAACTATATCCATAGTCTTGAGTAGAATATGATGCGTTAATTGAAGAACCCATTTTGAACCAATCAACAGGAGTTACGTCAAATGATGTCTTTAATGTATAACGTTTATAGGCTTGTCCTGGTTGTGTTCCTTTTTGATCTAGATAGCCGAATGAAGCATAACCTTGGAATTTGTCCGAACCTCCGGAGGCACTTAAGGTATGTTCGTGGGTGATACCCGTCTGTTTGCCGTGAGATGCCCAGTCGTAGGAGCCGACCTTTGAGGGATCATAATTGCCATTTGACCATGCTTGCTCGATATTCTTCCACGAAGCGCTTACACTGCCGAATGCTGCTTTATCTGCTTCATAAGTTGGAGTGGCCGAAGCATAAGAACCCGCATTGTATTTGGCTAGGCGAGCATAATCCAGCCATTCTGTAGCAGACATCATTTCTGTGACATCATGTAATGTTTCAAAAGTAACAGTACCTGAATAGTTCAGGGTTACTTTTCCCTCTTTTCCTTTCTTGGTAGTTACAAGAATTACACCATTGGCACCACGTGAACCATAAATGGCTGTGGCCGAAGCATCTTTCAAAATGTCAATAGCTTCAATGTCGGAAGGATTGATGTTTTCAATACCTCCATTTTGAATTACCATACCATCTACGACATACAGTGGTCCTTGCTCTGCATTAATAGAGCGTTGCCCACGAATGTTAATGTTACCGACTTCTCCGGGACGTTGGCTAGATGTAATATCCACACCTGCTGTTTTGCCCTGCATTCCTTCCAATGCATTTCTTACAGGCATTGCTTTCAATTCTTTTTCTCCTACGCGGGCCATAGCGCCAGTTACATCGCTTTTCTTCTGTACACCGTAGCCCACAACTACTACTTCATCCAGCGTTTCAGTATCTTCTTGAAGAGTTATCTTGAAGTTAGTATTTCCTGCTACGGATACTTCTTCCTTTTTGTATCCTATATAAGTGATAGTGATTGTACCTTTGGTTGGTACATTGGAAAGAGAAA
>OJRO01001188.1_pt1 | contig 19833 bp, 19 predicted proteins | sample 1599221 | NCBI WGS metagenome assembly OJRO01 (sample SAMN03922449, study PRJEB24848) | human gut metagenome | isolation source: stool sample | host: Homo sapiens | place: Germany | collected 2009-11
TTTTAAGGGGGCAGAATCGCTTGGTTTTAGGGGGCAGCTTACACTGGATTTTCCAAATCTCATAGACCTGCAGAACTTGAGCGTTTATGCCTGGATAAAGCCGTATATCCATCTGAACGAGTCTGAGCTTGTGCAGAACCTTGCTGTCTGTGTGCAGAATGGATTCTTGTCCCGACAGACCGCAAATGAGCAGATTCAGATGTACAGCAATCCCCGTGATTGGGATAGGATAATGAGAGAAAAAAAGGAAGAACAGCAGGCTGACCTTCTTTACGAATTGAAATCCAAACAAGCGTCCGCTGCCAATAATGGAGTGGAGCATAATCCGGGAGGAGATGACAAACAATGAAACAGCCTACACGACAGCAGATACAAGAGGCAAAGGATTACATAAAGCTGAGACTTAGGGCTGAAATATCCATGCAGGACAATCTGGAGAAGGCGCTTCTGCAAGCCGCTAATGAGATTGTCGGTATATCCATGAGATACGGGATAAAGCCCTCATTTTTCCGCTTCTCTGCCAATAAGGAGCTGAATGATGAAGTGAATAAGGTTCTTGATAAACTGCGTGGAATTATATATGATTACACGGAGACCCTATCCGTCTATGACCGGGAAAATGACCGTGATGCGATTGTTGCATTCATCAATAGGGAAGACCACGGCAAGACGCTGTCCGAACGAATAAGTATCTACTCCAACCGTTTCAAGTATGAATTGGAAGCCGCCATTGCTGCCGGGATGATAGCAGGTATTGGTAGTGAAAAGATAAAGGACAATATAAAGGCAAATCTTAAATCTCCGTATTCGGACCCGTATTTCAAGAGGGCTGTGGAAGGAGGAAATTCCTCTGCCACACGTATAAAAACCGACGGCATCAGCTACGGGGTGGGGAAATCCAATTCTGCCTACAATTCCCTGAATACCCTTACCCGTTTTGTTGTAAGCTCCGCGTGGATGTGGTTTTGGGGCATTGAACACAAGAATAATGGGTTTACCGGGTTCTATTCGTACCGCGGAAGCAGCTACCCGTGTTCGTATTGTGACAGCATGGTCGGCTATCATCCCATATCCGACTATCAGAACCAATGGCACATACGGTGCTGTTGCTATTTTGTTTTTGTATAATTCATAGTTTTAACTGTTATGCTGAGAGGAAAAGAGGAGAAAATATCATTGAGTAGAGGATTGGTTTCAGAATGCAAACGCATTAAAATCAGTGCCAAAGAGAAAGCTTTTGCAGACCTTGTCGCTATGGGATGGAAAGACAAGGACGCTTATCTTGTTTCCGGACTTTACAACCCGGTGTATTCTTCCAAGGCGAATGAGAAGGATATGAATAAACTATTGACGGAGGACGAGCGTTTCATGGCGTATCTTACATCTGTCAGCAGGAAAATCCAGCGGAGACAAAAGGAAAACGAAAAAGAGGGTGATATATCAGTCGATGGCATCAGTGAAGAGGATATTGCTTCCGAACTGTCGAAAGAGAACCAACTTCGCAAACTTATTGCAGCCCGTAAGAAATATGACGGGAAAGAGGGATGCAAGGAGTGGATTGACCTCACCAAAATGATAGCAGACATTACACAGATTAAGAAGGACGAGATAAAGGAGGAGGACACGACTGTACATTTCTATCTGCCGCTTTCATGCAACAACTGTTCCTTGTACCTTGCTGCCCAAAAGAAAGCCGGGGGATAAAATCCCGGCTATTTCTCCATTTCCTTCTTCATCTCATACATCTGCCTTTCCTCCTCAATAATCTTGGCGTCCTCCTCGTCGGATATGGGCTTGGCATCCGCACGGTCAAGGGCGTTTCCGACTGCCTTCAACACATCCACCTGCAACTCCGCGTCAATGCAGTTTGCTACATACTGAGTATTACGTATTATAAGCATCGGCAGATTGTCTACCTTATTTTCTATTGGGGCATTGTCGAGCAGCATGAACATAACGCTTCCTGCCCCATATTCAACGGAGAAATCTCCGCTTACGGTTGATACCTTAATGAAGGGCAAATCGCCTTTCTTGTACTTGAGAATAACAGTATTCCCAATTTGCCTCTTTCCGAAATCCATAATTCTGATTTATAATTATTAATAATCAATGTCTTCGTTCAAAAAATCGTCGTCGGAATATTCCCATCCCTCGAACATGTTGACTTTCGCCTCCTCTGCAATATTGGGGACGTGCTTCATGAAATTATTCAGAATATCCTCATTACCGCACCATAGGGTATACACGTTGCTGTATCCCTTGTCCGCACGTTTTTCGCGTGTATATCCGAGCGAAAGCATGTCAAGCCCCATTTTCCTTTGGGAAACCGGGACCACTCCGTTTTTCTTGCAGAACCTTTCATAATTCTTGTACACCTCCGAGGAAGTAAGCTCTATAGGCGCTCCTCCACCGGACTCCTCCGGCTGGCATTCCTTGTACTTGAAGTATTCGGATATGCTTCCGTCCACAAGCTTGCCGTCCTTCCCCATCACGGTAGAGCGTATCCTCTCCAGCTTCATGTCTATCTTGCCGCCAAGATTCTCCGGCATACGCCAATTGTTTTTCTTTAGCTCGCACAGCCCCTTGACTATCCACGCCATGATACCCGCATGTTCTGCCCTCATCCTTTCCGCAAGCATCGTGTCCCTTTTCTCCACGGGGATTGTCTTGTCGAAGTTTAGCACCAGGGCACGGCGCTGCATGCTCTCGTCGTCCGGGTCGTCACGGTTCAGGAAGTCCTTCGGCTGCCACCGGTAGTTGGAGTTGCACAGCATTATAGGAGGTCGCTGCATCATGGTGATGTTGCCTCCTATCCCCCGGCAGGCAATAGGCTCCCCACTTGATATGGCCTTGATGATGCTCATGTCCTTGAAATCACCACGGTTACTTTCCGTGCAGTACATAAGCCTTTTCCTTGACATCGAATAGGCCGCACGCAACTGCTCGTCACCGCCTCTGGCGAACTGGCTCATCTTTATGTTGAGTATTTCATCCTCCCCGAACATGTCTTTCAGGACCCGATAAATGACACTCTTGCCGTTCGCTCCGGTCCCCTGCAATATGAGAAAATACTCAAAACTGATATTCTTCCTGTTGACAAGGCACGCGCCAAGGAACATCTGCAGTATTCTCCTCTTGTGCTTCTCCGGAAGGACTCCGTCCATGTCATCCGTAGGGAGCCAGCTTTCCCCAAGGAAGCTTCTCCATGTGGGACAGTTGAAAATCTCCTTGCGGTCATACTTGAAAGGGTACATCTTCACGCAGTCGAACTTCGGGGAGTGGGGGTAGACCTTGAGCCTGTTCATGTCAACCACGCAGTTGGTAAAGCACATGATGCTCAAATCCGGCTGAAGCTCATGGTCCCTTATGACATTTATTATGCGGTTCATGTATGCGTACATGTTTTTGTTCGTACGGTCACGGGCGGCAACCCCCATCTTCTCCAGCCATCTGTCAACGGCATCGTAGAGCACGTTGTAGTCCATGTACTCATATATCTTTCCCGTAAAAACATACAGAGGAACACGGTAGTCCGCAATGTCTTTCGTCACAACACCATATCCCTCCCTGAACAACTCCTCAAGCCGTCTTCCGTATCGGTCTATGCGCTCAGGATTGCTCGTCACCAGGGATATGTCCCTGAACGTAGAGGCGTATTCGTCGCAATGCCGTGACAACAATCCAAGTACATAATCCTTCAATTCCCTTCTGTTCATTGTATATCGCTCATTTTAAGTTAAAAAGAACATAAACATATCTGCTATAGGCGCATTTTATAAAAATAACCCTCTTCTTTTACTTGTTTGACCTAAATACATATATCTATGCTCTTTATCTTCATTATGCAAATATACAATATATTGGATATAAACCAAGTATATATTATATAAAATATTGCCAGTTTATTAGAAAATACCAAAGAAAAAGAACTTGCCTGTGCATTATCATAAAAATAGCCCCAATTTATGTTGGTAAAACATCATTACATTGTTCAAAAAAATGGGAAACAAAAAATTTTTAGGAGAGGTGACTACGCCAAATATCATTACAAATTATAGGGGTGGGGGAGGTGCTGTTTGAGGGTATATATACGTGTAAAATGCTGCAATATAGCTGTTTTATATTTATATTATACATATAATATAAAGTTTTGATTTATTTACTACTTTACGATGTGGTGTTAGGATGATGTGTGCGAAATCGCACGGTTTTGAGGCAAAGACACCTCTTTAATTGTCATAGATAATGTCTATAGAATTATGTTTTGTTATAGATGTAATCTATTTACTTGGTTCTTTTCTTCATGCTGTAACTATATAGATAATATCTATACTTTGTTTCTTGTTATAGATGCCGTCTATTTGTATTGTACGTGTGTTTTTGCTGGTTTTGGTATTATATATTTACTGTTGTTTGGCTGATGTGTTATACTTATAAATTATTGTAAATAAGCTGTTTATGTGTGTATTTGTTGTGTTATAAAACATGTGTTTTTCATAGAAATATTTTGCAATATTCTTTGCTGTTTACAAAATAATTCGTATCTTTGTAATGTAAGAAAGAGATAGATATAAAGTTCTGGTTCTTACAAGCGTGTTATTAAGTGTTGGAATAAAAAAGAGAGCCTTAACACTGCAATGTTAAGACCCTCGTAGGTTGGGAATACTTAAAGAAGTACCCCCCCCAAGCGGAGGCAAAAGTACTTCTTTAATTTCTCACCTGCAAATATTCTTCCATTTATTTATATACTTGATACAAATACGTTTTTAGTCTTATTGTGTTAGGCTTCTGTTATCGTGTTGTATTGGTTTATGTGTACACGCTATAAGGTTGAATTTTAATAATTTAAATTATATAGCATTATGAAAAAAGGAAATTTACCTACACAGGAATACGAATTAATTAACGTGTGTATGCAAACAGTAGAAAATGGCACTCCATTAACGTGTGATGATTGTGGACGTACAATATTTAATATTGCTACGATAAAAGGGAAAAGCGATGGAAATACGTACAATGTAGGGCTATCATGCGTTAAGAAGTTACTAAATAAGTCTATCTACTTCGATTTAGAAACCGGGTGGGAATTTGAACGACAAGAAAATGAATGGAAGCAAGCAATGAATAATTTAAAGTGGCTTAAAAAGCATTCAGAAAAAGACTTGTACAAATTTTCCTTGTACAAATACGATAACGGTAAAGAATTTTGCATTAACCTAACTTTCAAGAAAGATTTTGGAGGATATAAAAAAGGATGGTCTGGAGGATATACGGCTGCCATGGCATTGGATAAGCTTCCTTTGTTCTCGGAATTTATCAAAGCGTGAAACGTACAAGCGTTGCACCCGGTGCAAGTTCCAGGACACGCACAAATTAATAACATAAAAACTTATCATCATGAAAGCAATGAATTTCTACACTGCAAACGGTTGGGCTGGTTCGAACTATGATAGCAAGTTAAGTGTAAAGGAAATCGCCGCAAAGGTCAGATCTTATGCAAAGAAGAATTTCCCGGGCTTTAAATTCTCTGTACGTTCTGAATGGAGTATGTACACGGATTCGTTACATATTGAACTGAAAGAAGGCACTTGCATTCCCTTTGTTGAGGGGTCAAGAAGCGCGGAACGTGGTTATATGTCCACGATGAACACCGTAAAGGGCTGGGAAAAGGATTTAACGCCCGAAATATTTAAAGTGCTGGACGCTGTTACGACTTATGCAAGTTCTTTCCGTTATGATGATTCGGACGGTATGCAAGACTATTACGACACTAATTTTTATTTAAGCATAAAAGTGGGTGATGAATATAAGGTTATAGAACCGAAGGCGAAGAAAAGCAGCGTTAAGCCTGAAAGGGTTGAGGAAGCCAAAGAAGTGGAAGCCGTGACGGCTGAAGGCCTGGAAATCGTGGACTACTCCGAAAAGGCTATAGCGGTATTCGGTGATACGAAGGCTATCAAAGAGCAGTTAAAGGAACTGGGGGGACGCTTTAACCCGGCTTTAAATTATAACGGTGAAAAGCGTGCCGGGTGGATATTCAGCAAGAAACAGGCGGACAAGGTGCGGGAATTGCTCGCACCTGCAAAGAGCGAAAAAGAAGCGGACGAAAACACTGACGAAGCGTTACCGCTTGAAAATATCCATCTAACCGAAACGGACAACTTTAACGGTGTGCGCTATTACGACATTGAAGGCGCTGGAATCATAACCAGCGCGAAAGTACGTGCAGACATACAGCCGGGCGATATCTTCAACGTATACACAGCGGAGGAACGCAAGTACGGCGTAACCTATGACGGTGTAAGCGTGGAAAGCAGTTTAAAAAACGATTTACTCGGTATAATTGAGTTTAATGACAAAATAGAATCGGGCACGCTTAGCACTTCATCACATTACACCCCGCTTGCTGAGGGTATGGAATTTTACGAGAAGAAAGTAGAGGGAAAACGATACATAACGGAAAACAAGCCTAAACGCGGTTATTATTATGTTATAGATACCTTGGATAATTGCCCGGTAGGATTCTTCCAAACAAAGGGAGAAGCCGAAAAAGAAACGGAAATACTTAACGGGTTTACGGATGGTAACGGACGATTAAAAAGTATTATATAATGTTCTGCGTTATGTTGCTGTTATTCGGTGCCGTATTGTTCATCAGCGGCACCGAAATCGAGAGATTAAGGAATTATAAAGATGAATCAGATAAATTCTAAGGATATGAAAAAGGAAATCTTCCCGCGTAGTGTTGTTTGCGATAAAAATGTAACAGACGTGAATCAGAATAGTAAATATATAGTTAGAGAATCGATTGATTTTGGCTGCAAAGTTTATAATGTAGTAAACACTAAAACGTGTAATCGTGTCAATTATTTTGCAGATTACGAATCGGCCAAAAGATTTGCAAAGAAACAAAAAAATTCGATAAACAAGAAAGGAGAATGATATGTATTTAGGTTTTATTCTTTGGTTCATTGTCTTGGTTGTGATATTGTGGAACATCAGTCCGGCGCTGGTCATTACGTCGGCTTTGATAGGCGTTGTGCTTGCTATAGGGAGAACAAAAGATAACAAAAGCGTAAAATGATATGGAGACTTTAAAAGAGGTTTTTTTGAAAAAATACCCTCAGTACGGAAAAGTGTTGCGGGTGTACGAAGAGGTTAATGAGACGGAGTGTACATTTGAAAGTATAACAAAGCCGAGATTGTATAATTTTGTCCAGGCTCTTAACGAAAGATTGGCGACAAATAGCGCTAAAACCTATTGTGCCATGCTTAAATCAGTCCTAAACTTGTATAATGATGTATATTCCTTCCCGAAAGGTTTTGAGGCTATATTGACCTTGAAGAAGGATGCTACGCAAAGCACTTGGTTAACGGACGAGGAGATAAAAACACTGTTGGCGTATAGCCCGGTTAACGAGACGGAACGGGCCGTGAAAAACTGTTTCCTCCTTGGCTGCCTCACTGGTGCCAGGCATTCGGACTATATCGAATTCACAGAGGACAACATAGTAGACGGAAGACTGGTCTATGTCTCACGGAAAACCAAGATTAAAGCGGAGATACCGGCAGCTCCTGCCGTGCTTCGGATATTGAAAGAGAACCGGGAATACGGCATCAATGAACGGAAGGTTTCGGACGTGACATTTAATGACACTATAAGAAGTATTTGCCGGAGATGTGGAATAAACAAACGGACAAAGCTATATCAAGCCGGAGAATATATAACCGGCGAAAAGTGGGAGTTCATTTCCTCACATTCGGCCCGGAAGTCTTGCGCTACCAACTTGTATCTGAGAGGTGCGGACTTGTATTCCATCAGCCGGATGTTGGGTCACTCCAGTGTAACGATGACTGAGACGTATATTTGTTGCGGACTGCGTGAACTCTCTGATAGGATAATGGGGTATTTCAACGGTTTTAAATAATATGTCAACGAAGCTGTAAGGTATTTCCATGAAAATCGTTTGATGAGCCCTTGAACTTATATCCTATTCGTGTGGCAATTGATTGTTTTTTATCGGGAATTGATTAAATTTGCAGTCCCCGAAACAATAGAAGCAACATGAATCCTCTATGAAGGAGTGTAACCCGTAGTCAGTCGGGTTCCGGTATCTATGCCGGTGGGGACACTTCTTTATAGGGGATTCGCCATTTTTCCCAAAAATCTTTAGTTTAGGAAGCGTTCACATATGGGAATGCAAGATAAGTACATATTCCATAATTTGTCTATAAAACGACTCAAAAACATGCAATAAATGCTGATTTTGCAATGTATAAATTGCATTTTTGGCTAATTATTGATAAAAAAATACTGTTTTTCTTCTTTTTCTTTTGTGGGTAATTTAATATATCTATATTTGCAACGTAAATAATGAATATAAAAATGTATGGGTTTATCCATAACCGTTAACAGATAAACAAAAAGAGAACAATGCGCAATAAGCGTGATTAAACTGGGTTTTAATACCTGATTATACTAAGCCGTCATATTTTTTTGGCGGCTTTCTTATTTCTAATTACTAAATGTCAAGAAACTATGGGAAAGCAAGTTGTTATTTTAGTAGATGGGCAAAATCTATATTATAGCCTTCAAGGAATGAAAATTATTGAAAAGGATGTTGATTGGACATCTCTGTTTGGCAGCATGATAGATGAAGGCGATGAATTAATAAGGACTTATTGGTTTAGACCATCTAAAATATTGGACACTTATTATACGGAACAAAATATTCAAAATTTCATTGTATATAAAAAATACAGAACCCATTGTGATAATTACAAAAAAGGTGATATGACTAAGGTACCTCAGAAGGTATAAGATGACGTAAAAGACGAATGTAAGAAAACTGCTGAATGGATTAAGAAGCAAAAGGAAAAATTTGCTAATATAGAATATGCGTATGACCAGCTTTGCTTAATCCATGACAATATTGAAATCGTAAAAACTGGAGTGGTAAAAATAGACCCTTATAAGCAAGATTATTTAGGGGAAAAAGGTGTTGATATTTCTTTAGCGGTAAAAATGATTTCACTTAGTGTCGGAAAAAAATGCGATAAAATAATATTGGTAAGTGGCGATTACGATTATTCAGAAGCTATTCGATTTGTGAAAGATAATATGACGAAAATTAATGTTGTAAAATTTCACAAAGGATATCCACCGAGGAATAAAAGTATGTCAAGAGATTTAAGCGTTTTGGCAGATAAAGTCATAGATGTATATGAAGCTGATTTGAAAAACAAATTCAGAATGGAGCCAAAGCATTAAAACTGGGATTTTAACAGCACCAAACCATGGCACAAGAAAGTAAATACTCATACGACGAGGAAAGCGTGAAAGCTATCGTCCATTGGGCACAAACAGCCCAATTGCCCAAAGAGGTGACATTAAGCGAATCGGAACACATCATCGACACGTCCATGTACGTCCACGCCAACATCTGCGACATCAACCAGCACTATCCGGACCCGTTCTACAATCCGGCGATTGACCGGTTATATCGGTTGAAGGAATTCATGGAACAGCAATAAGTTTATATAACCCAGTGGGTTGTTTCGCTTGTTTTGGGTTGAATTTAACCCACTGGGTTGTTTTGGTTATTTCAGCTTGCTATCCATCTTTTCAAATTCTTCTTGCACGGACTTGTTCAGCACTTTAGCGTATATCTGGGTTGTCTTTATATCTGTATGTCCCATCATTTTGGCAAGGTTTTCGATTGATACGCCCATATTCAATGCCATTACAGCGAAGCTGTGCCGAGCCATGTGTGAATGAAGACTCAATTTTATCCCTGCTATTTCTTGAACGACCTTCAATCTTAAATTGTACTGATAGTTGCTTATCTTGGGTAGATTAAACTCGTATTTTTTCAATATCTCAATGGCGGGCTTGAGCAGCATTATGAAATACTCTTCATCGGTTTTTATTCTTGCATCCCTTATGAAGAACTTATTCCCTTTCCTGGTTACGGTGCTGAAATCGAATTTGAACAAGTCTGCATAAGATAGTCCAGTATAACATTGGAAAATGAACAAATCCCGTACCCTTTCAATACTTTCTGATGATATTTTCAACCTTTGTATCTGATTTATTTGCTCAAGGGTGAGGTACTTTATCCCTTCGCTCTTTCCTCTGTCGAATTTAAGCTTGTTATATGGATTTTCGTTTAAAAGCTCATATTTCATAGCTTCATTTATATACCTCTTTAGCCGCTTGTGATACCCATGTACGGTAGTCTGTTTGGTGTATTTCCTATGTAGGAAATCGTCATAGTACATTATGTTGGCCGTGGTTATGTCGGTGAAATAGATTATCCTTCCGAACTCTTCCAGGGAATTAATCAGTGAGGCATGTGTATTTAGTGTCCCTTTTGTCAAATCCGTTCTTTCACTGACCCTGCGTCTCACAAAGTCTATGAAACTTTCTTTGTGCTGGGAATACTTTAGGAAATGCTCTAGTTTGTCAAAGCTAAATTCCTCTTTCTTTTTTATGAGGCTATTGATGAATTCGTTTATGTTTTGCATTTGCGCATCGAGCCTTTCGTTCAGGTCCAAGGACTGGACGGTGTTCCTTACTTTAGTTTTTTCGCTCCATTGGTCAGAGTATAGGCGAACTCCCGTGGTGAGCCACTTCCTTTTCCGTTCAAACGTTATTTCTATCTGAACGGTTCCTTTTGTAGTCTTGCTTGCCGTATGTTTCCGGTCAAACACGAATCTTGCTGTAGGGTACTTCATGACTTTAAAGATTTGGTATCACACAAGGGTATCACATTTGCCGCAAATTTAGTGAAATAGAATGAAATATAATGAGCTAAAATGAAACAAGGGAAATGCCGCTTTTGCTCCTATAAATCATTGATAATTACCTAAAATGCTGATAATAAATAAAAAGGGACTACGAAACTGTAATCCCTTTCTGTGAACCGCTTGGGGCTCGAACCCAAGACCCCAACATTAAAAGTGTTGTGCTCTACCTGCTGAGCTAGCGATTCAGACCTTATTGCTGTTAAGCGGGTGCAAAGATAGATACTTTTTTGAAAATTGCAAAATAATATCATCTTTTTTCTTATCTTTGTCCCCATTAATCCTTGATATTAATCATTATCACTGAACATTAATCATTAAATACATGGCAACAGTAGACGATAAAAAGATTATCTTTTCTATGGTTGGGCTGAATAAAACCATTCAGCAGAACAACAAGCAGGTACTGAAGAACATTTACCTTTCGTTCTTCTACGGGGCAAAAATCGGTATCATCGGTCTGAACGGTTCGGGTAAATCGACCCTGCTGAAGATTATCGCCGGATTGGATAAGTCCTATCAGGGCGAAGTGGTGTTCTCGCCGGGATATTCTGTGGGGTATCTGGCCCAGGAACCGTACCTCGACCCCACCAAGACCGTAAAGGAAATTGTAATGGAAGGCGTGCAGCCCATTGTGGACGCGCTGGCAGAATACGAGGAAATCAATCAGAAGTTTGGCTTGCCCGAATATTATGAGGACCAGGACAAGATGGATAAGCTCTTCTCCCGCCAGGCCGAGTTGCAGGACATCATTGACGCGACCGATGCCTGGAACCTTGACAGCAAGCTGGAACGCGCCATGGACGCCCTCCGTTGTCCGCCCGAAGACCAGTCCGTAGAACATCTTTCCGGTGGTGAGCGTCGCCGTGTGGCCCTTTGCCGCCTATTGTTGCAGAAGCCCGACGTGCTTCTTCTTGACGAGCCCACCAACCACCTTGATGCCGAATCCATCGACTGGCTGGAACAACACTTGCAGCAGTACGAGGGTACGGTGATTGCCGTAACGCACGACCGTTACTTCCTCGACCACGTTGCCGGCTGGATTCTTGAGCTGGACCGTGGCGAAGGTATTCCCTGGAAAGGTAACTACTCCAGTTGGCTGGAACAGAAGACCAAGCGCATGGAGCAAGAGGAAAAGACCGCCAGCAAGCGCCGCAAGACGCTGGAACGCGAGCTGGAGTGGGTGCGCATGGCTCCCAAGGCCCGTCAGGCAAAGGGGAAGGCGCGTCTGAACTCCTACGACAAATTGCTGAACGAGGATGTGAAGGAGAAGGAAGAGAAGCTGGAAATCTTTATCCCGAACGGTCCCCGTCTGGGTAATAAGGTGATTGAAGCCAAGCATGTGGCAAAGGCGTTCGGTGACAAACTGTTGTTCGATGACCTCAACTTCATGCTTCCACCCAACGGTATCGTGGGTATCATCGGCCCTAACGGTGCCGGTAAAACTACGCTTTTCCGTCTTATCATGGGACTGGAAAAGGCAGACAAAGGCGAATTCGAGGTGGGGGAGACCGTAAAGGTTGCCTACGTGGACCAGCAGCACAAGGATATCGACCCCAACAAGAGCGTATATCAGGTCATTTCCGGCGGAAACGATCTGATTCGCATGGGAGGGCGCGACATTAATGCACGCGCCTATCTGTCCCGTTTCAACTTCTCCGGTGCCGACCAGGAAAAGCTCTGTGGGGTGCTTTCCGGTGGTGAACGCAACCGCTTGCATCTGGCGCTCTGCTTGAAGGAGGAAGGTAATGTGCTGTTGCTGGACGAGCCCACCAATGACATCGACGTGAATACGCTCCGTGCCCTCGAAGAAGGTTTGGAGGACTTTGCCGGATGTGCTGTGGTCATCAGTCACGACCGTTGGTTCCTTGACCGTATCTGTACGCATATCCTCGCTTTCGAAGGAGACTCCAATGTGTTCTTCTTTGAAGGTTCTTATTCAGAATATGAGGAAAATAAACAGAAACGTCTTGGGAAAGAAGAACCCACCCGTGTACGTTATAGAAAGCTCATGAATGATTGATTTCGGTGCGAATTTGAAAGTATATTCTTTTACTTGTTGACAATACGAAAGCCCTGCTGTAGAATGCAGGGCTTTTTTTGTTTAAAAATATCTCAAAAAAGCCTTTCTACCTTCAAAAAATGTAACATAAATATAACATTAATCTCGTTTTTATTAGTTATATTTGCGACTTAAAACATAAATTAATGTTTAATTAACACTATCTATTAACAAAAAACAGAATTATGAGAAAACATCTAATTCAATTCCTGTTGGTTGCAGTGTTGTCGGTATTCAGTGCCGCTGCATTTGCTCAGACTACAGTGAGAGGTCAGCTTGTTGATTCAGAAACAGGTGAACCGTTAGTGGGTGCCGCCGTCATGGTGGAAGGTACTACACAAGGATCGGTGACCGACATTGATGGCTATTTCAAGCAAAGCGTTGCTTCGAATGCGACATTGCTATTCAAGTATGTGGGGTATAAAGACCAGAAGAAGAAGATTACGCAGAAGGGCGCTTCTGTGGATTTGGGTGCTATCCCAATGGAACCGGATGCTGTGATGCTGAAGGACGTAGTGATTACATCGTCTATTGCTGTGGCACGCAAGACTCCGGTTGCAGTATCTACTGTCGACCCCGTATTTATTGAAGATAAGATAGGTTCTCAGGAGTTACCGCAAATCTTGAAATCTACTCCGGGTGTTTATGCTTCTAATGAGGGAGGTGGCTTTGGTGATTCCAACATAAAGATTCGTGGTTTTAAGTCAGAATATGTGGCTATGATGATTAACGGTGTACCCATGAACGGAATGGAAAACCAGAAAGTATACATGAGTAACTGGGGTGGTTTGATTGATGTGGCCAGCAGTATTCAGGTACAACGTGGACTTGGTGCCAGCAAGGTGTCAACTCCTTCAGTAGGTGGCTCACAAAACATTATAACCAAGACTACTGATGCCAAGAAAGGCGGCTTCATCTCTTACGGCATGGGTAATGACGGCTACAGTAAAGTGATGTTCAGTGTCTCTTCCGGTCTGACAAAAGATGGTTGGGCCTTTACTTTATTGGGTGCCAGAGATAAACGCGACGGTTATATTCAAGGTACGGAATCCGAGGCCTACACTTGGTTCATGAGTATTGCAAAACGTATCAATGACAACCATCAACTTTCATTTACAGCTTTTGGAGCACCTCAGTGGCATAATCAGCGTAATATGGCAAATGGTTTGAATATCAAGGAGTATCAGCGTGTAAAACAATGGATGGGTGAGGAAAGTCCCTATCGTTACAACTCTACTTTCGGTTATCGCAATGGACAAGTGATGAACTCTTCACGTAACGAATACCATAAGCCCCAGATGTCTCTTAATCATTTGTGGCAAATCAACCATAAGTCAAGCCTCAGTACAGCAGCTTATATGTCTATCGGTACTGGTGCGGGCTATAGTGGTACGGGGGTAACGGGGTACACCAGCTCTTGGTACGGTACGGCCAGTGATGGTACGGTGAACACTCAGTTCCGTTGTCCTGATGGTACTTTTGATTATGATGCTGTGGATAAGCTTAATGCAGATAACTATACTAATCCGGTGAATGTGAGTGGAATGCCCGGTTATAAAGGTTCGCTGATGATTATGAACAAAGCCTCGAACGACCATTTCTGGACAGGATTGATTTCTACTTATACCACTAAGTTTGGTGATTACTTTGATTTCTATGGTGGTATTGACTTCCGCTATTATAAAGGTTTGCACAAGAATGTCATTACCGATCTTTTTGGAGGGCAGTATTATGTAGACTCTTATAACCGTAAGAGTGTATTGGCTGAGAATAGTGTGAATGGTGGAGTCACCTCCTGGGTAAACCAGAAGTTGGGAGTAGGAGATGTGATTCGTCGTGACTACGACGGTTTTGTGATGTACGAAGGTGGTTTTGCCCAATTGGAGTATAATAAAGATAAAGTGAGTGCATTTGTTTCAGGTGGTCTTACAAATACCAGTTATTGGCGTAAAGACCGTTTTTATTATAGTGGTGACAAACAGCTGTCTTCGAAGAAGCATTATTTGGGAGGCAATGTGAAAGCTGGTTTGAATTACAACCTTGATGATTACAATAACGTATTCTTCAATACCGGATTTATCAGCCGTGCTCCTATTTTTGATAATACCTTCATCAATTCTCAGAGTTCACATGAGCGTAATCCCGATGCTAAGAATGAGAAAGTTTACTCTTTCGAATTAGGTTATGGATATCGTAGCCAGTATTTTTCAGCCAATGTAAACGCCTATTATACTATGTGGAAAGACAAGGCTTTATATGATACCGGATCCTATGAAGACGTAAACGGGGCTTCCCAGCGTTGGACAATGAACATGACCGGTGCGCAGGCTAACCACATGGGTATAGAGCTTGACTTTATTGCCAAGCCTTTCCGCTGGATGGAAGTTAACGGTATGTTCTCTTGGGGAGACTGGCGCTGGAATGGGACAGCGAAAGGCTTCATGATGAATACTGAAGGCCAGATTATGGCGAATAGCCGTGGTGAAGTGGTGACAGATATGAGTAATGTAGATCAGTACAAGTATACCATTGAAATGGATAATGTACAGGTGGGCGGTTCTGCTCAGACTACAGCTGCTTTGGGAGTGACATTCCGCCCAATGAAAGGCTTGCGTCTTAATGCAGACTGGAACTTCTTTGCACGCAATTATGCCGATTATGACATTGATGCGAGCCAAGCCACTCAAAAAGAGGCTTACGTGGTGGAAAAACCTTGGGAGATTCCTTCATGGAGCACATTTGATGTAAGTGCAGGATATACCTTTGACTTCGGTAAGATTCGTGCTACACTGAGCGGCAATGTGAACAACTTGTTCAACCAAGAGTACATAGCCGATGCACGCGATGGAAGTAACCATGACTGGGAGACGGCCACACGTGTTATCTATGGTTGGGGACGTACTTATACTGTAAGATTGAAGTTGAATTTCTAAGCGAACATATTTATGAAAAAACATATATTATTAGGAACCGCACTGGCTTCGCTGTTTGCACTTGGGGCCTGCGATTATAACGAGGATAATTTCCCCGGATTTGATGAAAAAGAAACCATCACGGATGTCAGTACCGATACCCTCGTATTGGCTGATGCCCATTATGGCAAAATAGCTTCTATGCCGAAGAACCAAGGGATAGCTCTCGCCAAGGATCCCGAGGGGCAGACTTATCTTACGGCATTGAACCAGCTGGGTAAAACCAAGATGTTTACTGATATGGTAGCTCCTGAAGATTATCTGCCTGCATTTGTCGATTCGCTCTACGCATATCTGTCAGATGGTTCCAAGGTGCTGGTGCAGTACAATATCGGCAAGGAGCAACCTGAATATCTCTCGAAGATAAACGAAGCTCAGACTTTCGATCTTACTTCTGATAATTACGCTACAGTATGGGGGGAAAGCATGGTAGTGAAATATCTCACCCCTTCTACGTTGAAGAAGCTTCCTGCTTTGTTGAAGGAAGGTATCAAGAACCCGAAGACGGGAGATGTGTGCCAAGTGAATTACGCTTGGTCGGAGACCGAGCCCAGTACAGGCGGCGGTGCAGTGAAAATGGTATACCAGAAAGTAACTTCTATTGATGCCGAAGGAGGTAATTATGTCATTGTGGCTCCGACGAAGGACAATACTTGGATTCCTTTCGGTCAGTTCAAAGACCCGGATAAGACGTCTGGTTATATGGAGGGTGAACCGGTAGAGATTGCGGATGGTTTCATCACCAGCGATGTGTCCAATCATATCATGACACTTACTCCTACGGAAAAAGGTTTCACTATGCAACGTCCGGATGGCAAGTTCATTTATCAGAGTGGTACGCTTAACAGTTTCAACATCGGTACTTCCATACCCGAGGGTGGGGATTGGAGCTTTGCTTACAACTATGACCGTAAGGCATTTGATGTAAAAAATGTGGAAAAGGACAAAATCATCAAGCTGAATTTCTATGAAAAAGGAAACTCTTATTCATACGGTTCTTATCCGAATGCTACGTTGGGCATTTATATGAATGAGTCGTTCAATGGAAACGAGGGCGGTTTCACTACTCAAAATGTGAAACTTACCGGCACGTTAACTAATGTATGGAAGGTGGATGGTAAATATGGTTGGAAGGGTAGTGCTCATGTAGGAGATAGCGATTTTGAATCGGAAGCATGGGTGGTTTCTCCTATTATAGATTTAGCAAAAGCGAAGGCTCCTCTTCTTAAGGTAGATATTGCCATTAATTTCTTGAATGGTAACAATCGTGCTGATTTTATTGAATTGCTGGCTTCGGAAGATTATGTGGATGATGTGGCTACTGCTGAATGGAAGGCTCTGAATGTACCTCAATGGCCGGAAGGCAAGAATTGGAATTATGTAAATTCCGGTGATATTGACCTGAGTGCTTACGAGGGCAAGAAGATAGCCATTGCTTTCCGTTATAAGAGTACTACAGAGTGTGCGCCTACTGTAGAGTTTAAGAATATGTCACTTACAAGTACCGTATCAGGGTATTATGAGGGTGTGGATATTTATAAGGAGATTCCTGAATCAGAAGCTGAAATGCCTGCTCGTGCCGTTACCCGTGCATCAGACGTGAAGCCAAATGCTTCTGCTCTCTACCAGTATGACGGTTCGGCTTGGACTGCCTACGAAGAAAGCGCAAGTATCGGTATCCGTGTGATGCAACCTGCCGATTATGTTTCTACCGGTTCGGACTATTTGAGCGATGCTGATGCCGTATTGCCCGTTTATCTGAAGAATGCATTCCCTTACGCACAGAGCGGGGATGTCAAGGCAGTAGTTTATTTCGGAAATAAGGAGTATGATGTGATGGCCGATGAATATGGCTTCGATGGCACTGCATGGGTGAAGAAGAATACCGAAACGGAAACTGCTGAAATGGCATTCCTGAAGACTGACGGCAAATGGATGGAAGCAAAAGAGTATTATAGCAATGACTTTGCTGGTGAACTTCATAACGATGCCCAGATTGTGAATGTGAAGCTTGATGGCATGAATTATGTATGGAGTGCAGGTGCAGGTTATACCCGTATCAAGGCAAGCGGTTATTATCAGCGTAACCGCGATACGGAGGCATGGCTTGTAACCGGTGAGGTAGATCTTACCGAAGCTATTGCCCCACAGATGGTATTCACTGCTTCGGCAGACTATTTGTATGGAGGCAAAATTGAGAACGCAGTGTCTGTACATGTGTCCGAAAATTATATCCCTGCGGCTTCTACTGCTACTGAGGAAGAGAAGATTGCAGCATTGCAGGGAGCGGCTTGGAGTGATCCGTTGTCGTTCGAGTGGCCTACAAGCTCTAAAGAGATCGAAATGCGTACTTCCATGGCTGACTATGTGGGCAAGAAAGTATATGTGGCATTCCGTTATGCAAGTAATACTGATCCTGGATTTGCTCCTACATTCTACATGAGTAACTTTGTGGTGAAGGAATAATTCCTGAGGTTGTGCAATAGACAATGTGGTAATGGACTTTACTGTCCATTACCACATTTGCATTCTTAGTATCGTAAAATCAAATTTAGAAACATAGATGAAAAAACTGTCTTACTTATTTCTTTTGCTGGTCGGAATTTGGCTGGCTGGATGTGATGATTCTTCAGAGGCTTCGCTCATTCCCGAGATAATACCTACCGAGCAGGGTTCGGATACTTACGTGATGAAGGGCTATGAGTCGAGCGACAATGGTTTCAACGTGTATAAGCCCAAGGCTATCGGCACCCCTTTCTATATCCAGTCCAAAGCTTTTACCGGGCGTAATTACGCATTTGCTCCTGTTAATAGTGAGTCGCTGGAAGGGCTTACTGTTGTTCCGTCTGCCGATGCTTTCAGCGAAAGCGTTGAGGTGAAACCCTCTACGTGCTATTGGGTGCGTTTCAACCGCTACAATCATTATCAGATGGGCAAGCTCCGCGTGGCCTATATTCACGGTAATGAAGTGGGCATAGAGTATGTGGCTTCTGAGGATATAGATGTGAAAAATGCCAATATTGCTGATAACAATAAAGCAGACAATCTTGAAATCCCAGCTCTCAATGCAACCAATCAATATATTGAATACTATGCAGGCGTGTCTGATGAGGAAGGTGCCGGGCAGGTACTCAATTTCTCTTTGGAATACATCGCTTCCAAGAAGCATTCGGCTTGGGTGGCATTCAGTTTCGACCCGATTACTGCGCAAGACAACGTGAAGCGTGCCAACGAGTGGAATCAAGACGACCCCAATATTGACAACAGCGTGGAGGTGACTGAATCCATGCATAAGAGCGATGGGTACGACAAGGGGCATCTTTGTGCCAGCGAAGACCGTGTGTACAGTAAAAGTGCCAATAAGCAGACCTTCTACTACAGTAATATCTCGCCACAGATAGGGAGTTTCAATCAAAAGTATTGGGCGGCTCTTGAGAAGCAGGTGCAGACTTGGGGACGTTCCACCATCAATGGCACATACGACAAACTTTATGTCGTGAAAGGTGGTACTACTGACCGTTTGCTTACCAATTTCACAGGTGTGAAGAAAGCCAATGACGGGCTTTATCCCACCACCAATGCCGACGGGCTGACACTTGGCGGACTCATTTGCCCCAGCTATTATTACATGGCTCTGTTGAGCGAGAAGGCAGGGGTTTATCATACTATCGCTTTTTTAGTCCCTCATTCTGAATTATTGCCAGAAAAACCTGGAAAAGATGAATTTATGGTTTATGCCGTTTCTATTAAAAATTTGGAGTACGAAACCGGTATCGACTTCTTCTGTAACCTGCCTAATGAGATAGAGAAGACTGTAGAAGCTACTTATAGTGCTGACGATTGGGCTTGGTAAAAGCTTCAGAAACTATAAGGAGAGTCTCCCCTTTTAGTATGACGGGCATGTCATGATTTAGGTAGCTTTCTTAAAAGCTGTTTTCGTTTTGATGGAAACTGACTTCTTATCCGTATCTTTGCATATTGATTAAAAAAGAG
>OJRO01001245.1_pt1 | contig 18997 bp, 16 predicted proteins | sample 1599221 | NCBI WGS metagenome assembly OJRO01 (sample SAMN03922449, study PRJEB24848) | human gut metagenome | isolation source: stool sample | host: Homo sapiens | place: Germany | collected 2009-11
TAAAACAAAATTTAATAGATATACTAGAAGAACTGAAGCTTTACATCTATAAAAATAGAATACTTGTTTGCGACCTTGGTGGCACAAACATCGTTATTCAGAGAACAACTCCATCTCAAGCTCGCGCTGTTATCGTTGATGGGCTGGGGAATACGGACTTCATTCCCATCTGCAATTACATTCCTTTCCTTGCCAGCCTTAAAGCCCATAGAAGATGGCGGAGATTCATGCAAAGATTTATTCCTCCGCACATAAGTAAAAAATAAGGTAAACCCTAATTTTTCGGGTTTACCCTACCTTATTTAAATTAATATTTCGTGTACATATCAATTATAAGGAATAACCTTCTAATTGAATGTCATGAATTTCCCCGTTACTTATGACTCGCTTCAACCCTACCTGCTGGCCAAAGGAAAAGAGCGTGCGTGCTATCGAAATCCAGTAAACACAAATACCGTAATCAAACTTAGTCATTACTCATTCGCTAGACAATCCTTGCGGGAGCTCACGTATTTTGAAGTTTTGAAACGGCGTAAAGTTCCTGCCACCCATATTCCCTTCTTTGTGGGCCGCGTAAACATTCCCGGGTACGTTGGACTTGAGCAACAGTTGATATGTGACTTCGACGGATCTCCTTCCAAATCGCTATTTTATTATTTATCAAATAAAACAAGTTCAATATATTTTCAACTCCCAGACTTACTTGAAGCCCTGTATTATTTTTTTATATCGTTACGGGATTGCCCTTTCCGACCTCAGCGGAAATAACATTCTTATCCGCAGAGAGAAAACAGGAATTAACCGAGCTGTCATGATCGATGGATTTGGAACGACAGATCTCATTCCAATTTGTCATTATTTTCCTCATTTTGCCCGAATGAAGATTCTTCGACATTGGGAAAGATTTCTTCCAAAGATCCATATGGATCACCCACAAACATCATTCGAAATGAATTCCTCCTCTATGGAGTTGAATACTCTGCTTCCGTAAGGAAGCCGTCCATGCACAAAAGAAAAGCCCTGCAGAAAAAAACTACAGGGCCTTTCAATGTGTAAGAAGCAATAGATCCTTATTTACGGAACCATCTCTTCAATCTCTTCCTTCTTTCTCGGCTTCACAAGGTCTTCACGCTTGACGCCAAGGTAGAGCGCGATCGCTGCGGCAACGAATACCGACGAGTAGACGCCGAGCAGAATGCCGATCGTGAGAGCAAGCGAGAAGTAGTGGAGCGCCGGGCCGCCAAAGAAGAACATCGAGAGCGTCATGCAGAGCGTCGACGTATGCGTGATCACCGTTCGGGAGATCGTCGCCGTAATGGCGGAGTTGATCACCTCCATGGTATCGGCGCGACGCATCGTGCGGAAGTGTTCGCGCACGCGGTCGAAAATAATCACGGACTCGTTGACGGAGTAGCCGAGAACGGCGAGCACCGCCGCGAGCACCGGAAGCGTGAATTCCCAGTGCATCACGGAGAAGATGCCGACCACGATCACCACGTCGTGGAGGTTGGCGATGATGGCTGCAACCGAGAACTTCCACTCAAAGCGGAAGGCCAGGTAGACCATGATGCCGAAGACCACGAGCGCCAACGCCGTGCCGCCGTCGCGGGCGAGCTCATCGCCCACCTGGGGACCGACGAACTCCGTGCTCTTAAGCTGAACGCCGGGGGTCTTGGCCGAAAGCACCTTCATGACTTCAGTTGCGACCTGACCGGAAGTCTGTCCTTCCTTGGTAGGCACGCGGATTACGACGTCGCGCGCCGTGCCGAAGGTCTGAACTAGCACTTCATTAGAGACCTGAGCGAGGTCCGTACGGATCTGCTCCGTATTGACGGCCTCAGGATAATTCACCTCGAGCTGCGTGCCGCCCGTGAACTCAATTGAGAAGGCAAGCCCGTGGGCAAAGAGCCAGTACACGGCTACCAGGAAGCTCACCAGGGAAATTCCGTTCAGGATATGGCGATAGCGCATGAACGGAATCGTGCGATGAATGCGGAAAAATTCCATTTTTCTGTCCTCTCCCTCGATTACTTCGCATTCGCCTTATCGGCATCCGGACGCCAGATCTGACCGATATGGACGGCCGTCAGCTTCTTCTTGCGGCCGTAGATCAGATTGATCAGCGCGCGCGAAACGATGACGGAGGTGAAGATGGAGGTGCCGATGCCGAGGCAGTGCACCACGGCAAAGCCGCGGACCGGACCGGAACCGAAAATGAGCAGTGCAAGACCGGCAATGAGCGACGTGATGTTCGAGTCAAGAATCGTATTGAACGCACGGTCGTAGCCTTCACTGATGGCGGTTTGCGGAAGTCGTCCGATACGCAGTTCTTCACGCACGCGCTCGTTAATGAGCACGTTCGAGTCAACTGCCATGCCGAGCGTCAGTGCAATAGCCGCGATGCCGGGGAGCGTCAGCGTTGCCTGGAGAAGCGAAAGGATCGCAATCAGCATCATGACGTTGCAGATCAGCGAAATTGCACTCACGATGCCGAAGACCTGGTAGTAGACCGCCATGAAGAGCGCGATCACCACAAAGCCGTAGAGGGTCGAACGGAAGCCCGCTTCAATGTTGGCTTCGCCCAAGCTCGGGCCGATCAGGCGCTCCTCAACGATTTCCATCGGAGCCGCAAGCGAACCCGCACGGAGTACGAGCGCCGTGTCGGTCGCTTCAATCGTGGTCATCTGACCCGAAATCTGCACGCGTCCGCCGCCGATTTCCTGACGGATCACCGGAGCCGTCACCACTTCGCCCTTGCCCTTTTCAAAGATCAGGATCGCCATGCGGCGGCCGACGTTTTCGCGGGTCACTTCCTGGAAGATGCGGGCGCCGCGGTTGTCGAGCTCAAGGTTGACGGTCGGTTCCTGCGTCTGGCTGTCAAACCCAGGCTGAGCGTCATTGAGGTTTTCGCCGGTAAGAATTACGCGGCGCTTGACGAGAATCGGGCGGCCGTCGCGGTCGGTGAAGCGTTCGTCGCCGAAGGGGACATTGCCCTGAGCAAGCTGAGCGAGCGCTTCAGGCGAATCGTCAACAAGACGGACTTCGAGCGTTGCCGTGCGGCCGAGAATGTCCTTGGCCTTGGCCGTATCCTGAACGCCCGGGAGCTGAACGACGATGCGGTCCGCGCCCTGCTGGGCAATCACGGGTTCTGCAACGCCGAGTTCATTGATTCGGTTGTGAAGCGTCGAAATATTTTGCTTCAGCGCATAGTTCTGGACGTTCTGGACCGCACGCTGCGAGAGCGCGGCGTGAATGATGAAGGGCGCTTTCGTTGCTTCCGGAAGGGTGAGAACGAGATCAGGCTGCGTGTTTCTCAGAAGGTCGTTCGCGCGTTCGCGTTCCTCTGCGGTCCCGAAGCTGATTTCAACTTCGTTGCCGACGCGGTTGATGCCCGTATGGCGGATGCGCTTGTCGCGAAGCTGCGTGCGGAGGTCCGCGGCAATGGCTTCGGCGCGCTTCGTAATGGCCGCGCGCATGTCCACCTGCAGGAGGAAGTGCACGCCGCCGCGAAGGTCAAGGCCGAGGTACATCGGAAGCGCGTTGATCGACAGCAGCCACTGCGGCGTATTGGGGACCAGGTTGAGCGCCACGATGTGGGTCGGGTCCTTCGGGTCGCTGTTGAGTGCGTGATCGATCGCTTCGCGGGCCTTCAGCTGCTCTTCCGTCTGGGTCGGATCAAAGCGCACGCGGATGGTGTTCTGCTGTGCGCCCTGTTCAAAGAAGACGCCGTTGGGCTTCAGGTTGGCGGCATTCAGCGCGCTTTCAACCTGGGCAAGCGTCTGCTCGGTCACCTTGACCGTAGCCTTGCCGGACGTAACCTGCACGGCTGGCGATTCGCCGTAGAAATTCGGCAGCGTATAAACGAGCCCGATAACGAGCACGATGCCGATCAGTATGTATTTCCAAAGAGGATAGCGATTCATTCGCTCTTCTCCGTTCTTACCAAAAAACTCCGGGGTCCCGGAGCCGCACCGTCATCCCTATTGATTGAGAGAAAGGCTTCGAAAGACGACCAGGATGTCTTTCGAAGCCCTTCGCCCGGACTTAGAGAGCCGTGCGCATTCGCTTGTGGCGCTTCCGAAGAAGAGGCCCGACAGCATTTGCCATGGGCCTCTATTCCGGATGAATCGCTCAATCAGAACTTGATGGATCCCTTGGGGAGAACCATCTGCACCGCAGCGCGCTGCATGCGGATGACGACGGGCTTGCCGTCGACAGCAGCGACCTGCAGGCTGATCGACTGATCGTCGACGCCTTCGATGCGGCCGGAGATGCCGCCCATGGTCATGACTTCATCGCCCTTCGTGAGGCCTTCGCACATCTTGGCGTGCTCCTTCTGGCGCTTCTGCTGCGGACGGATGAGGAAGAACCAGAAAACGGCGAAGATGACGATAAGCGGGACGACCTGGACGAGGAACCCTTCCATACCGCCGGCAGCAGCGGCTTCACCCGCCGCCATGGCATCGCTTACAAAAAGCATGTGCACTCCAAAAGAGAAAGCAAAAATCCTGAACGGTCTTTTGCAAAAAATTCAGCCCCCGCAATGGGGGAAGTTTGCAGATTATAAAGAGCATGGGCCGGAGCATTGCTTAACGCCGGCCCCAAATAAGAGCCTGATTCTCTCAGTTTCCGGGACTGAAAGAGACTTCCTTATTCAATGCCCCGGGCACGATCCTCGCGGAAGGTTTTCTTCCACTCTTCAAAGCGTCCCTCTTCGAGCGCAGCGCGCATCTCAGCGGCGAGCGTAAGGTAGTAGTGAAGATTGTGAATCGTGTTGAGCCGGGCGCCGAGCATCTCGCCCACCTTGTGAAGGTGATGGAGGTACGAACGGCTGAAGTTGCGGCACGTGTAGCAGTTGCAGGTCGGGTCGAGCGGCCTCAGATCATTGCGGTAGCGGCTGTTTTTAAGCTTGATGTCGCCAAAGCGCGTAAAGAGCCAGCCGTTGCGGGCATTTCTCGTCGGCATCACGCAGTCGAACATGTCGATGCCGCTCGAGACGCCGTCCACCAGATCCTCAGGCGTTCCGACGCCCATCAGATAGCGGGGATGATCCTCGGGGAGCTTCCACGCGATTTCGTCAAGAACGCGAAGCATCTCTTCCTTGGGTTCTCCCACGGAAAGACCGCCCAAGGCGTACCCGTGAAAGCCGATCTTCTTGAGGCCCTCGAGCGACTCCTCGCGCAGGTGCGAGAACATGCCGCCCTGCACGATGCCGAAGAGCGCATTGGGGTTCTGAAGCCGGTCAAACTCATCCTTCGAGCGCTTCGCCCAGCGCAGGCTCATGCGCATCGAGGCGCCGGCTTCCGCCTCCGTAGCCGGACGGTCGCCGATTTTGTAGGGCGTGCATTCGTCAAGCTGCATCACGATGTCGGAATTGAGCGTGTGCTGAATCTGCATCGAGATCTCGGGCGAAAGGAAGAGCTTGTCGCCGTTGATGGGGCTCGAGAACTTCACGCCTTCTTCGGTGATCTTGCGCAGCTCACCGAGACTGAAGACCTGAAAGCCGCCCGAGTCCGTGAGAATCGGCTGATCCCACTGCATGAAGCCGTGAAGCCCCCCGTGCGTGCGGATGACTTCGAGGCCCGGACGAAGCCAGAGGTGGAAGGTATTCCCAAGAATTGTCTGCGAGCCCACTTCCTTCAATTCATAAGGAGCCATGGACTTCACGGCGCCGTATGTCCCGACCGGCATGAACATCGGCGTTTCGACGGTACCGTGATTGAGCGTCAGCGTACCCCGGCGGGCTTTCCCGCAGGTCGCCTTGACTTTGAAGCTGAATGCCATGAGTGAAAAATCCTCTTGAATAGTCGGGGACGATCAGGCGTTCTTCGCCTTTTCAATGAAGCAGGCGTCGCCGTAGCTGAAGAAGCGGTACTTCTCCTTCACGGCATGCGCATAGGCTTCAAGAATGCGTTCGCGGCCCACGAGCGCAGAAACGAGCATGACCAGCGTCGACTTCGGCAGGTGGAAGTTCGTGATGAGCGCATCCACAATGCGGAATTTGTAGCCCGGCATGATGAAGAGCCTCGTATCGCGGGCTCCGGCTTCAACGTGCCCCGGACGATCCGCAGCGCTCTCAAGCGTGCGAAGCGACGTCGTTCCCACAGCGATCACGCGGCGGCCTTCCGCCTTTGCCGCGTTGATTTTTGCTGCCACATCCTCAGGCATGGAGAACCACTCCGAGTGCATGTGATGTTCGGAAAGGTTTTCAACACGCACGGGCTGGAAGGTGCCGGCACCCACGTGAAGCGTCACATATTCGATATCGACGCCCTTATTGCGGATCCTTGAGAGGAGGTCTTCCGTAAAGTGAAGCCCTGCCGTAGGCGCGGCGACCGCGCCGGGATGATGCGCATAGACCGTCTGGTAGCGGCTCTCGTCGCTCTTTTCAGGCGCGTGCTCAATGTAGGGAGGAAGCGGCACGCGGCCGAATGCCTCAAGAATGTCGAGAACGGGCCCCTGAAAGCGCAGCGAATAGAATTCGCCTTCGCGGCCGAGCACTTCAGCCTCGGCAGCCTTCTCCTCTGCACCCTCCGTCTGGGCACGGAAATAAATCCGGGTTCCGGGCTTCGAGCTCTTGCTCGCACGAAGCATGGAAATGGCCGTATCCGGTCCGGTAACGCGCTCGATCAGAGCTTCTACCGCGCCCCCGGTTTCCTTGCTGCCGAGGAGACGGGCCTTGATGACCTTTGTATCGTTGGCGATCAGAAGGTCGCCCGGGCGCAGGAAGTCTTCAATGTCGCGGAAAGTCTTGTCTTCAATCACGTCTTCCGTAATGTGAAGAAGGCGCGAGGAAGAACGGTCTGCGAGAGGGTATTGGGCGATAAGCTCCGGCGGGAGCTCAAAGTCGAAATCAGAAAGATGTTGTTCAGTCATGGCTTGACCGGCCAGTAATGAATGGAAAAGGAGCCGCATTCTAACTAAAAATCATGGACTAGAGCCGCTATCATTGGCGTCCATCGAATGTGAGGACCCTATGCGCCCTAACGAAATAGAAGACGAAGAAGAAGAATTCCGCGGCCCCTCCAAGTCGCACCTGAAGCGCGTTCAGCTTGATCTGCAGTCTCTCGGCCGCGACATGACCCGCATGGGCGACGAGACGCTCGCCAAAATCGGGCTCCCTGAAGACGTGCTCGTTGAAATCATTGAATTCCGCCGCATGAAGAGCTTCGGCGCGCAGCGCCGTCAGCTCCAGCTGATCGGGAAAAAGATGCGCGACATGGATCCGGATGCCGTGCGCGAAGCCATTGCCCGTGCGACGGGCGAGTCCCGTGCCGCCGTGGCGCTCCTTCATCGCTGCGAGACGCTCCGCGACCGCATGATCGAATCCGACGACGTGGTCCGCTCCTTCATTGACGAACACAGCGACATCGACATCCGTCGTCTGCGCGAGCTCGTGCGCTTTGCCCGCCGCGAACGCGATCAGGCGAAGCCCCCGAAGAGCGCCCGGGAACTCTATCGGCTCCTTCACGACTATCTCGACGAACCCCTCGATTTGATGGCGAAGGACGAAGAGGCCCCGGAAGAAGCCGAAACGCCCAATTCCTGATTTTTTCTCCGAGAAATTTCCATGAAGCCTCCGCGCAGCGCTGACAATGAACTCATCCTCGGGCTTGTTTCGATCTCCGACCGGGCAAGCCGCGGCGAATATGAAGACAAAGGCATCCCCACGCTTGAAGCCTGGTGCCGCAATGCCATCACGACGCCTCTCAAAATCCATAAGCGCCTCATTCCCGATGAACGCTTTGATATCGAGAAGACGCTTCGCGAGCTCGTGGACATCATCGGCTGCGACCTGATCCTCACGACCGGCGGCACCGGCCCGGCGCGCCGCGACGTGACGCCGGAGGCGACGCTCGCCGTCGCGACGCGCGAAATGCCGGGATTCGGCGAACAGATGCGCGCCATTTCCGGACACTTTGTTCCGACCGCGATTCTCTCGCGTCAGGTTGGGGTGCTGCGCGAAACGCCGGATCACGCCGCGCTGATTCTCAATCTTCCCGGACAGCCCAAGGCCATTGCGGAAACGCTCGAAGGCCTGAAGGACAAGGACGGAAACCCCGCGGTCAACGGCATTTTTGCGGCCGTTCCCTACTGCATCGACCTGATCGGCGGCCCCTACATCGAAACGAATGAAGCGGTCGTCAAGGCTTTCCGGCCTAAGAGCGCGAGAAAGCATGTCGAGAAGCCTCAGGAAGCCGCCGTGCCTCCCCAGCAGCCCGCAGTCGCGAAGGAACCCGTCCATCAGGAGGAACCTCTGAAGCGGGAAGCCTCTGAAGCAGCTCCCCGTTCAGAGGAAAAGCCTGCGTCGGAAGTGTCTTCCGCGAAGCCCGCTTTCGATGCGCGGGATCTCCTTGTCGTGCGTCCGCGCACAGGCGGCGACGCGGAGCTCGCGGTCGTGTGGCTCCACGGCATGGGCGTGGACAACACGGACTTTGCGCCGTTCCCGGATGAAATCCTGGGATTCGACGGCCCCGTCTGCCGATTTATTCTCCCCAATGCCCCGATGCGTGAAATGTCCATGCATCCGGGTTATCCGCTTCGCGCCTGGTATGACGTCCCGGGGCGCAGCATTGATGAGAATGAGGATGCCCGGGGCATTCGCGAGAGCGCGAAGCGCGTCGCTCAGCTGATTGATGAAATTGAAGCCCAGGGGATTCCCAGAAACCGCATTGTGCTCGGCGGCTTCTCGCAGGGCGCAGCGATTTCGCTCTTCGCCGGACTCCGGATGGAGCGTCCCATCGGCGGCGTTGCCGCGCTTTCGGGGTACCTCCCTCTTGCCGGTCATCTTTTCTCGGAAGCGACTCCCGGCGGCCGGCGCACGCCGATCTTCTTGGCGCACGGCGAATTCGACTCGGTCGTCCCTCCCGTCATGGCGGCACGCAGCGCGGAAGTGATTTCTCAGGTCGATCCGGCAATGATTGCCCGCACCTACCCGATGGATCATGAACTCTGTCAGGAAGAAATGCACGATCTCGCCGCATTCCTCAGGAACATTGTCGAGCGAGCTGCAAATTAATCAGCACGCCTCCCGCTTCTGACGCCTCAAAGTCCCGCTTGAAGCCTGTACAAAAGCTTTAAGCGGGATTTTTGCTGCTGTCGCGGAGATAGGGCGCTGCGGCATCCTTTTGAGAGAGTATGGGCGTCATGCCTTCGGGCAATTTCCAGTCGATGCCGAGAACCGGATCATTCCATCGGATGCTCCCTTCCGAACCCGGCTCATAGAATGCGTCCGCCTTGTACTGAACAATCGTTTGGTCCTCGAGCGTAAGAAACCCATGCCCGAACCCGCGCGGAATAAAGAGCATGCGGGCGTCGTCAGCGGAAAGGTCGACGGTGAAGACGCGCAGATAATCGGGGCTATCCTTTCTCAGGTCCACCGCCGCATCCTGAATCGCGCCGCTCGTGCAGCGGATGAGCTTGGCTTGGGCAAATTCGCCCGTCTGAAAATGAATGCCGCGAAGCGTCCCCCGGCGAAGACTCAGGCTCTGGTTGTCCTGAACGAACCTGACCGGAATGCCGAGTCCCGCAAATGTCCGTTCATTCCAGGATTCAAAGAACTCTCCTCTCTCATCCTGATAGACGGGAGGTTCTATCAGAAGCAGTCCGCCAGAACCTAATGGCGTGATTTTCCAAGACTTCACAATCGAACGGCCGTAAAAAATCCTGCATTGCAAGCACAATGCAGGATTTCAAAAAACTGGTCCCAGAGAGGGTCCATAAATTAAATGATTTTCCTGCAAAATTTCTAGCACCTTCGTTTAGGTGGGCTCAAAACTGGGCTTAAAGTTCCGCGCTACGGGGAAACCCTTAGACATTCTTAGAGTCCTAAACAGGGCTTTCGAGTCGCAACTGTACCAAAGAGAAAGCCCCTCAGGTTCATCGCCTGAAGGGCTTTTTCTTATTGGCGGCCATAGAGCCGGGCACCGGTGCCCACTTGAAGCGAAGCATTGATCCGGCATCCCGGCCCCGCTACCAACCTTCATACCCGGTTAACCGCCGGGCCTCCCTCTCGGCTTCCTCTCGACTCATCCCGGCGTCGGATTCCAGAATCGCCGGTCACGTTTCAACCGATAGTTTTGAGAGAGCATTTTTCCATCTAAAAGTAGAGATACTATTTTTCGAGTGGGAATTGTGGGAATTGTGGGGAATCCTTGAATATCAATGTGTTGCGCTTCCCACTTTGTTTTGCAAAAATGGGGAAACGGGGAAAATCGAGGGTTATCACCTAATGTATTTGCCGTATCTTCCCTACGTTTGTTCCACCATTCCACCGTGACAAAAGCCCCTCAGGTTCATCGCCTGAAGGGCTTTTTCTTATTGGCGGTCATAGAGCCGGGCACCGGTGCCCACTTGAAGCGAAGCATTGATCCGGCATCCCGTCCCCGCTACCACCCTTCATAGCCGGTCAAGCGGCGCGCCTCCTTTTCGGCTTCCTCTCGACTCATCCCGGCGTCGAATTCCAGAATCGCCGCCCGCTCTTCGAAGTCTTCCTGTCGAGGTGTCATCTCACCCCCTTAAAAGTTGAGGCACTCTCGTATTTGTCTTTCATTTCCGAGGTTACCCAAAACGCATAGAAGGGGCCGTGACTCATGCTTTTATACGGCGGTTTATAGAACCGAGAGGCTAGCCGCCGCGGGCCATCTTTTTTCCCATTGATCAGTAACCCGGCATCTCGAAAGGCCCGAACGACGTTTTTCCCGGAATGACCAAGTTTTCGGGCTTCCTGATCGAAAGACGCAGGGACCAGAAACATGCGAACGGGCTCCCCGTTCTTTTCCTCAAGGATTGAGTAGCCGATAAAAGGTTCGGTTTCGTTCATTACCTCGATTTGGCCCGTACCCTCATACCCAATAGCGAATTTCGAAGGGTACGCACGGAAAATAGCTAGAGGAACGCCCTTAGCATCGCCATCGCTTTCAGCTTGCTCATACTCTCGCCGCCAAGATTCGAAGCAGATGCGCGCGAACATTGACGCCGTTTCACTATCCCAAGGAAGGACGCCTAGGGCCGTAGCAATCTCCCCCGCCATAGCGACAAGGGCGAATCGCCTTCCCACGCGCCGAACTTCCTGAGGTGCGTTCGGGGCGCTTTTATCTATCCACTCTTTCAGACGGTTGGATAGTCGCCTCTTAAAGGTCTCAACCCCGCCGTTGGTTTCAATGTGTTCAATCAATCGGCGTGCGAACTCAGGGCCCGCCGTGCCATAACACTTTCGAGAGGCGGCCTCGCTGATATCCCCAACGACCTTCATCCAGTCTTCGCCGGGGGCGAGGAAGTCGCAAACTCCGTCCTTCACGTTATCGGGTACCGCCGGAATGTTTGCAAGTCTTACCTTTACACCGCCGTCAACGGGAATATTCTGTCTTGCCGCCATTTCCTCCAGCGTAAGTTCGCCGGTCGAAAGAAAGAATGCACTCCATGACATCGGGCGAGCGGCTTTCAGTGCTCGATTGCCCCGGCGCTTCCCCTGCCCGTTTACGAGCATGTAAATCAGCGCGGGAAGGTTCTTTACATCCGATGCCTTTGCGGAGCCGAGTTCATCGAGAAACATAGGCCAATTGCTATGCCTGTCTGCGAAGGTCTCAATGCCTACCTCGGTGGTTTTCCATGATCCAAGTTCGCACCCCGGTTGCGTGTGATCGGCGAAGCTCCACACACTCAACCCCGCGCGCAGGCTTGAAGACTTGCCGCAACCCGTTTTCCCAATAAAGTGGAAGCCACCTTCGCAGGCGGACGCAAACTTAAGGAGCAGGGGAGCGAACGCCGCGCAGATTGCGAAGGCTATACGGCTCGACTTCGTCGCAGGCTTTGCAACACTCTTCTGCCATTCCTCAAGCGTTCCCCGCGCTTCATAAAACGGCATGAACCTGTCGCCGGTAAACAGAATCTCTTCTTCGGGCGTCCCTACTATCGTTCCATCGGGAAGAATGAGCCACTTACCGGGGGTCCCCCACCCCGTGCGCTCAATGCTGATAAGCCACTTTTCCACGGGGTGTTTCAAAAGGAATTTAATGACATCGGTATTGCCTGTCTGAGAACTGAGGGCGTCAATGTCTAGTCCGCCCTCAAGAAGAAGACGCACCACCTTTTTCCCTTCAGACAAATCGCCCTTTGAAATAACCTTGCTGTGCGTAAAACCTCTCGCATCCATCCAAGATAGCTTCAGCATCCAGTTATCCGAGTCTCGATTCACGGCGGTTGCCGCTACCCTCAGCGGCCCACAGATTCGGCGCGGTACCATCCATTCATCTTTAATGCGCTTTTCAACGTAGATACCGGGGGCCTTACGAATAAATCGCGTATTGTCATCCGCCTCAAACGACTCCGAGCCATCAGAATTTACGGCCCATTCCCTCAGGGAGCTATCTTCGGCGGAGTTGTCCTCCGCATCGATAGGATCAACATCGGGCTTTTCCGAAGAAACATTCGCCGCATCATCCTTTACAATGGTTTCCGCGTTGATAGTTTCATTCGTGGCCTTGAGCTCCCCGCTCAGGGCCTTTTCTTTTGCATGCTCAAGATCGTTCATAGCTTCCCCGTCGCAATGTAGTAGTCATTGAAGTCGGTCGGAGCGGAATTGCTCCCCGTGATCTGTCTGAATCGCGCCCTCTGCTGGTCAGAGAAAGAGGGCACAGCAACCGCCGTTCGTGCGTATTGCGCCACTTCCCGCGCTTTCTCTTCGCCGTTGCCTTTGTCACCTAAAACAATCAGCCGAACACCGAAGAACTGAAGCTTCAGCGCCTGCGCCGCGGCTTTCAGGTTCCCGCATGAACGGGCCGCCGCAACCGGGAAGCCCTTTACCTGAGAGACGCTGAGGGCCGTCGCTAGCCCTTCGGCAACGCCGATACGTTCAGGAAGCGGAGCACCCTTCCTCAAGGCTTCAGGAACCCAACAGGCCCCCGCCGCGCGTGCTTCGGGAAGCGTGTATTTGCCACCGCATTCACTGATGAATTCGATTGAACTCACCGAGGAAAAGTTCTTCCCGATGTAGAGAGGAACCATCAGCACGGGGTCCGCCATGGGACGCCCGGCACGGCTGTCCCATAAGGTACGAGGCTCATCCCTGAAGAACGCATTGAACCGGGCCTGAATCTCCGCCGCATCCATTACCCATAGCCCCGCTACAGGGCGCACACGCTTGAGCTTCAGATATCCATGACCGACGGATACAGCCGATACGGCATCAGCAAGAAGAGATTCTGCGAAGCAAGCAACCTCCGTATGCCGCCTTTGTCTCTGCTCTTCAGCCTCCTTCATTACGAGGTCTGCTTGACGCCGAAGCTTCTTCATTTCGGAGTCGGACAGCTTTTTATCCGCGTCAATGAACCAGATGGCCTGAGCTCCGCCTAACCGCCAATTCCACGCAATGCCACCCTTTCCATCCGGGAAGACGTAAATGCGCCCGGCTCCCTTGCCCACTCGTTCGCCATCCACCGCATCAGCGAGAGACCATGCACCGGGGCGGGGCTCCTTCTTAAGCTCAATCTGCACCGCGCGACATGCTTCCTCCATAGAGGCGAGTACGGGGGTTTTATTCATGCCCTTTCTGAGTTCACGGCAAGCACGCTCATAGCGAGCGCGCATCATCATCGTGAGATCATCGAGAGCGAGAAGAAGCCTCAACGCCTGAACGTCTCGCGCTTCCCGCTCAACCTTCGTTTTCATCCGCCGGGCATTCAGCTCACGGATGCATTCAAAGGCTTCCCGTTTCTGCATCTCAAGATCATCGAGCCGGGCACCGATTTCAGAGACGCGCCGGGGATCATCAGAGAAACAGGCTTTAAGACAGACCTGAAGCGAGAAATTCAGCTCATTCGCCGCATGGTCCGCAATGTCGGAGGAAATGAACCTACTCATGGCGCACCCCCTGCGAATGCTTCAGGGCTTCAGCATGAGCAAGCTCAAGTAGCTCAGGATTCAGCTCAAAGATTGAGGGGATGTGCATCCCCAGATCGACGCCGGGATAGCTACCGCGAGGGCGAACGCCTCCAGCTCGACCGGTGAGGCGATTGATGAGATTCAGGAGTTTGCAGACTCCGAGATTGAGCGCGCGTGAGGGCGCGCCTTCGGTCACATGTAGATTCATGCCCGGATTCCCTTGCTTCGAATTGTTCGAGTCGCACTCCCCCGCCAAGAGGAGAGCGACGCCGGGCAGGTTGGCGGACCGTAAGCAAGGCAACGGCGAGCCCGAAGGCTCCCCACCCGGCGCGCTCATCATGAAATCATTGAGCGCAATTCGACCGGGGTAACGGATACCGCGTGCGGGCGCATTGCTTCCCGTACAGGGAATTGCCCCAAAAGAAAAGCCGCGAGCGTAGAGACGCGGCGCGGCGGTTATCCGCCTTGCTTTCAGCAAGCCGCCAAGCCTGCACCCGCTCATGCGAGCAGGCAAGCGAATGTTACCGCAAGAGAGGATGGAAAGGAAAGCGCGGAGCGAAGATGCTCCGACGGTATGGGCGTGTGCGTGCACGCTAGCGGCGTCATGAAGCGTCATGGCCGTGGCTCCGATAGATAGATTGTCGAAGCCGTCTGCCCTTCCTACGGGGCGGGCGGCACCGTGCAGGTGTAGGAAGTACCGTTCTATCGGAAACGGCGAGCTCGAAAGCTCCCCGCACGGTGCGCCCATGAAATCGATAGACGCAACAATGCCGTGTTTACGGATAGCGTTCGCGAAATTTTTAGCGAACGTCCTTATGAGGTTCGATCCGCTCGGTAAGAAATTACCGAACGTCCCAAAAGAAACGCCGCGTGCTTGCGAGAAGCTGGGCGCGGCGGCTATCCGCCGATAGTCATACGGGCTCCTACCCCCGTACCTCATCATGCGACGAGGCGAGACGATGATACCGCAAGCGCGGGCTTTTTCGCCAACATGGTCTGACTGGACGAGGGTATTCTCGGAAGTGAGGCCGTTACCTGAAGCGCCGTTGTTTTCTGCCGTGGAAAGTTCGAAATCAACAGTGCTCTTTGCGGCCTCATTCTTTGTGGGGTTACTCATCTCGTTTCCTCCCATCGAAGAGTCCTTCGGGGAGACGGCCATTCACCTCACGCCAATAGAGCCATGCGAGCAAGCCCACGTCATCCAGCCGGTAGTCAATGAAGGACGGACCGCCGTAGACGTTCGCCCGGCGCTCGGCCTCGACGTGTTCTCCGATAGACGGAACAGCCTTCAGCATGCGACGGAAAGAGCGCGTCACAGAACTCATTCTGAGGCCATGTTCGTGGGCATAGTCCCGGATTGAATGACGGCACGCGGTGCTGAGCATCGGTGCCGGACGATATGCATCCAGAAGACGAGCAACCGCTCCTTCGGTCGGGCGCTTATTGAATCTCTTCATGATCGCCTCCTCACGCCGCGCTAGTTTCGTCGCACGCATAAGGACGGCTTTCGATCCACGCATGCACCTCCCACGCACGCCAGCCCGTTGAGTTCGCTCCAATACGCACCCACATCGGGAAGGTGCCATCCCGACCGCCGCGATAAATCTGAGACTTGCTCTTGCCCGAGAGCTCAACAACCTGCTTCAGTCGGAGAAAACCAGCATGCTCTTTTTCAAGTTCTGCCAAGCGCTCCGCAGAAATCAGAGGGCCGGGATTCCAGATTGAAGCGCCATTATCAAGGCGTGCAATTCGACGAGTATCAGCCGATGGATTGCATCGATTATTGGATTTGATATTTTCGCCTTCATTATCAAGGCAGATATTTTTACGAGTATTGGTCATAATAATTCCAATTAAATCAATTTGACCGAAAGTGAACTCCTTCGGCTCAAGGCGAATTATCACGACCGTTCAGGCTGAAAAAAATAGATCTACCCTTTTCAAAATAGGGGTACCGTTTTGCCCTCTCAGCTAGCCACCAGCCACCCCGTAAGAATCACGTCTTCGCTACTGCTACAGTAGAAATAAGAAAGGGGATCCCTATTGCGGAATCCCCTCATCAAGGCCGAAAATTTTATTTCGGATCTATCACTCCCTTTCGTTTCCTTTTGGGGTTCTGTGCGTCGCAAGATGCTTTATAGGCATCTTCAAGATCGATTGACTTTTTCTTCCCCGCTCCGGGACCACCATCAGAGGGCAACAACAGTGTCTGAATTGCGAGCACTTGATTTTTTGACAATGGTCTATCTTCTCCCAGCTTTACCGGGTTTCCTGTTCCCCACCCATCTTTTTTGGCCGCGTAATTCAAAGCGTCTAACAAGGTTTTCGCGGTTTTCCTTTCACCATCGGGACGGCTTCTCCATATCAAAATAATGGGAATAACCTTTTTAATTAAAGGATTCCATTCTTTCAAATATGAAATCAGATCATCCTCATTTTTGCTCAATCCACTGAGATTGATTTCATCTTTTTCATTATCGATCTGCAGTCCATTAAACCAAGGAGGATCATTAAAGCCCATTGGGTTTTCTTTGAACCATTTCCAATACGTTTCCCTGCTAAAAACCGCTTCATATGGCTCATAAACATTTCCCGGATTTTTCCATATCTCACCATCAAAAGAATATGAAAAATCCGTTTTTTGTATTTTCTTTGTTAAGTTCTCATATAAAGCATTTTGTTCTGCAGTAAATCGAATATCTCCGGTATCGTACTTTTCAGCCGTATCTAATTCGTCTCCTGCCATTAGAACGCACGCTTCCTGAACGCTACAACGATTCGGAAAGCGCCGTTCTCGTTCTTTCTCGGCCATATCATTGGCTAGAGCCTGCCATTGTTTCGGCATAGGAATATGTTCTTGTAAGCAAAGCTTTATAAAAGCTTCTCGAGAAAAACGTAAATTTTCAACAAGGCGGGGGGAGTTAGAACTACGTTCTTCCATGAGATACGCATTTTTTCCGTTAGACATTAGAAAGGTACCTCATCATCGTCTTCTTCCACCGGAACCCAAAGAAGATGGGAAATAATTAATCTCTCAAATGGATGCCATTTCTCGTAATAACCTTGCCAATCATCCGTTGGAACACGAGCTAATAAACAGGCACACTCATGGATTGATAATGTTCTTTGCTTCGCTAAACATTCGAGCTCAAGTTCGATCGGGTCGGACTCTATCTTTTGAGTCTCTTGACTCATAGCCCATCTCTTCCCGCCTCGCTCGCGTTGAATTTCATTCTTATAAGAGGGAGGGCGCGCCCGACCAGCGAGACGGCGAAAGGTCGGGCCTACTGGGTTAATTACTCCCTGTAGTGCGTCCACTCCTGAACAATCCTAGCCGAGGACGTATCACCGCGCCACCCTTAGGAAAAGATCGGACGTTCATTGAGGCCCGCCCTCGCGCGCGCGCGTGAAGCATCGGGCTAATCATTGATCGACGCCGGGAGGCGGGGCGCACAGAATGAACGATTCAAGGAGTCATCCGTAAGGGAGCCGATTTTGCACGCGCATAAAAATAGGTAGGGGCGCGGTCTCGGAATGGTTTCTCAGCGACTTTTGACCCGCCCTACCCCTGTCGCCTCAATTTTGAGCAGACAGCGGCCGCATAACTACTTGATTTCTCACGTAACCTCAAAATTGAGGAGACGATCAAAGCCCCCACCGTCTGCGCATTTTTGCGCACACGGTTTCAGACCATCGCGCAATTGTGCGTAATGCTTGATTTCTAAGGTAAATCCAAAACTGGATTAACGTCGGCCGTATCTCCCCTCCGTGAGGGGAATTTTTCCCTTACGGAAGAAATCAAGCACTTATCGAGCAACTTCCTGATTTATCTCTAAACGCCAATTTTGGCGAATATTCAAACCCCGGCGCTCAACCTGCAGTCAAACCGCCAAAGTCATAGGCGATTCACTACGGACAGTAAGAGAGCACATGCGACCCCCCTATGCGCCCAAAAGCCCCCAAAAGAGAAAGGTCGAAGCATTTTCTAAAAATTTAGAAAATGGCGGCAAGCAGAACCTTCGCGCGTGCGCACGGACTGTTGCAGAAAATTCGGATTCTCCTCTTTTTATGGCCTCGGCAAATTCTGCAATTTCTCGCCCATCAACTCACCGAGAAACCGGCGCGACCTTAACAAAACTTAACTTTCTGCCCCGGTATCGAACCCGAAGCCGTAACGACTGCAGGTTTCTCGCGGAAAACTTTTCATGCATGCTCGCCGTCGAAATCTTTCATATTTTCTGCCATCGATACCCTGCATTTTCAGTGAAGATGAATCGCCGCCCGCGCCGCGTCAAATCAAGGAATCCGGGCATGCACAAAAGTTTCTCTGATAGTTTCTGAGGCCTCCTTAACTGTGCCTGAACTTTGTTTCCCTCCAGCGAACTTCAGAAACCCTCGTAGCAAGTTCAAACCGCCGGAATAAGACCATCAGGCCATCAGCGCCGAACAACATCTTTCCGTGCTTTCTCCGTGCTTCAAGCACGAAAGCGCGGCCCCTCATCCGCCATCAGATAAGCCACCGACAAACAGCTATCCCGCCGGTGATCGATGCGGGCGCGCGTTGAACGCCATCGCCGCCGGGCATGCGGCCATCATCGGTAGAAAGTCACTCCGAATGAGAGATTTAGATAACTTTTTTCTGACTATCATCGTTACATTTAGAAATACGGGTTAACCCTCATTTTTCCCCAATTTCCCACTTTTACCAAAAAAGTGGGAAGTGGAATTCACTGTGCCTCTAGGTTTCCCACATTTCCCACATTTCCCACTCGAAAAGTAATATCTGAACTTTGAGGTCGATTTTTCGAGCTACCGACGTGGGAAAAGCTAAGTTTAAAGAGCAAAAGTTATTTAGCAAGTAACATAATGTTATATTAAATATTGATAGATTCTCTCTAAAAGAGATACCATTGAGCAAGAAAAAAGCCCCGCGGTTAGGCAGGGCTTCAGATTTATCACTACGGTGGTTCAGGCGCTTTCCGCCCCGACGTCACTCTTCATCGGGCCATTTGCCTTCCATGCAGTAGCGGCCCCATGCTTCCATGATTTTGAGACGCTCTTCATTAGATGTCATACTAACTTTCGCCACCCCTTCAACCTTTCATGGAGTGGCAAA
>OJRO01001301.1_pt1 | contig 18492 bp, 10 predicted proteins | sample 1599221 | NCBI WGS metagenome assembly OJRO01 (sample SAMN03922449, study PRJEB24848) | human gut metagenome | isolation source: stool sample | host: Homo sapiens | place: Germany | collected 2009-11
AGACAACCATCCCCGAAACTCCGTAATAGACCAGTTGCTTGCGGCCGACCCTGTCGATGATCACAAGAGCAAGAACGGTAGTCAGAGTGTTGACTAGTCCTACGAGAACTTGGTAAAAAAACGCAAGTTTGTCGCTTTGACTGTTAAATATATGCAGAGAAAATCTTATCTTTGCCTTCGTTAAACTAACTAATACCCCCATTTATGAAAAGAAATCATTATTTATTTACCCTTATTCTCTTGTTAGGGTGCTCTATCTTTGTGAAAGCTTCAGACACCGTTTTTGTACATCAGACGCAAATTCCCATTTTAATTGAGCGGCAGGATAACGTATTGTTCTACTTTCGTTTAGATGCAAAAGAAAGCCGGATGATGGATGAGATCGTTTTGGATTTTGGAAGGAGTGTCAATCTGTCGGATGTACAGGCTGTCAAACTCTATTATGGCGGTACGGAAGCTTTACAAGATAGAGGAAAGAACAGATTTGCACCTGTTGATTATATCTCCAGTCACCGTCCGGGGAATACATTGGCAGCAATACCATCTTATTCGATAAAATGTGCGGAAGTCTTGCAGCCTTCTGCAAAAGTTGTTTTGAAGAGTCATTATAAGTTGTTCCCGGGGATTAATTTCTTTTGGATCAGCTTGCAGATGAAGCCGGAGACTTCTCTTTTCACTAAAATAAGTTCCGAACTTCAATCAGTGAAGATAGATGGTAAAGAAGCCATTTGTGAAGAACGGTCACCGAAAGACATTATTCATCGAATGGCAGTGGGGGTCCGCCACGCCGGTGATGACGGTTCGGCTTCTTTCCGTATTCCCGGATTGGTAACTTCAAATAAAGGAACGCTGCTTGGCGTATATGATGTCCGTTATAATAGCAGTGTCGATCTGCAGGAATATGTAGATGTCGGTTTGAGCCGAAGCACGGATGGCGGTAAAACATGGGAAAAGATGCGCCTTCCTCTTTCGTTCGGTGAATACGATGGTTTGCCTGCTGCACAGAATGGAGTAGGGGACCCTTCTATTTTGGTAGATACCCAAACGAATACAATCTGGGTTGTTGCCGCATGGACACACGGAATGGGTAATCAACGTGCCTGGTGGAGTTCTCATCCTGGAATGGATCTATATCAAACGGCACAACTGGTGATGGCAAAAAGTACGGATGACGGTAAAACCTGGTCGAAACCGATTAATATAACCGAACAAGTAAAAGACCCTTCTTGGTATTTCTTGCTTCAGGGACCGGGACGGGGAATAACAATGAGTGATGGAACTTTAGTATTCCCTACTCAGTTTATCGACTCTACCCGTGTACCTAATGCCGGTATCATGTATAGTAAAGACCGCGGAAAAACATGGCAGATGCACAACATGGCACGCACCAATACAACCGAAGCGCAAGTAGTAGAAATAGAGCCCGGAGTGCTGATGCTGAATATGCGGGATAACCGTGGAGGAAGCCGTGCTGTGGCAATTACAAAAGATCTGGGCAAGACATGGACAGAACATCCTTCCTCTCGGAAGGCCTTGCAGGAACCTGTATGTATGGCTAGTTTGATCCATGTGGAAGCTAAAGATAATGTACTTGATAAAGATATTCTTTTGTTCTCGAATCCGAATACGACCAGAGGACGCAATCATATAACTATTAAAGCTAGCCTGGACGATGGGCTGACCTGGCTTCCCGAACATCAGTTAATGCTGGATGAAGGAGAAGGCTGGGGATATAGCTGTCTGACAATGATTGATCGGGAAACGATTGGTATCTTGTATGAGAGTAGTGCAGCCCACATGACATTTCAAGCTGTAAAACTGAAAGATTTGATTCGATGAAAAGTCTTCGAATCTTTTTGGGGATTGCATTTTTATTCCATACCTTATATATATTGGGGGCAGATCATTTGCGTCTGCTTCCCCAACCTCAGCAATGTGTGCTTGCAAAAGGATATTTTGTCGTGGGGAAAATGCAGCTTTCCACTCCTGTGCTTTCGCAGGAATGGAAGCAGTTTGTGACGGAAATGGGAGGTACTCTGACTGATCAGTCGGCATCCTCTATCAATATAAAATTGGTTGATGCGATTGGCAATGTACCTGTCAATCAGGATGAGGCTTATCGTCTGACTATTACTCCAAAGGCAATTACTGTGGAGGCTGTAGCAGAGCGTGGAGTATATTGGGCGATGCAAACGCTATATCAGCTAAAAGAAGAAAAGGGAAAGAAAATCCGACTGCAATGTGGTACTATCACTGATTGGCCGGCTTTCAGGATTCGGGGTTTCATGCAGGATGTAGGGCGTAGCTACTTGTCTTTGGAGGAGTTGAAACGTGAGATAGCCATATTATCCCGATTTAAAATCAATACCTTTCATTGGCACTTGACGGAAAATCAGGCATGGCGTCTGGAAAGTAAAATCTTTCCGATGTTGAATGATAGTGCGAATATGACTCGTATGGCGGGTAAATATTACACGTTGGAGGAAGCGAGAGAGTTGACCAAGTTCTGTAAAGCTCATCAGGTACTGTTGATTCCGGAGATTGATATGCCCGGACATAGTGCGGCATTTATCCGTACTTTCCGTCATGATATGCAAAGTCCGGAAGGAATGAAAATCCTGAAACTCCTGCTGGATGAGATTTGTGAAACGTTTGATGTTCCATATCTCCATATTGGAACAGATGAAGTGCATTTTACCAATCCGCAGTTTGTGCCCGAAATGGTGGCTTATATCCGTGATAAAGGGAAAAAAGTGATTTCCTGGAATCCCGGATGGAAGTATAAGACAGGTGAGATCGACATGATGCAGCTTTGGAGTTATCGTGGCAAAGCCCAACAAGGTATTCCTGCTATTGACTCCCGTTTCCATTATTTGAATCATTTTGATACGTTCGGCGATATAATTGCTCTATATAATAGTCGGATTTATAATGCAGATATGGGAAGTGATGATCTTGCCGGAGTCATTATGGGTATCTGGAATGATCGTTTAATCGACAAAGAGTGGAATATGGTTCTGGAAAATAACTTTTATCCGAATATGCTGGCTATCGCAGAGCGTTCATGGCGGGGAGGAGGAACTGAATATTTCGATAAGCAGGGAACAATTCTTCCTGTAGATGAAAACTCTGAGGTCTTTCGTAATTTTGAGGACTTCGAAAGTCGTATGTTATGGTATAAAGAGCATCTGTTTAAAGGGTATCCATTTGCCTATGTCAAACAGACTCATGTAAAATGGAACATTACAGATGCTTTTCCGAATGAGGGGGATCTGACTAAAGTTTTTCCACCGGAAGAAGAGCTGAAAGATTCATATACCTATGAATGGAAGCAATATGGAGTGCGTTCTGCCATAGGAGCCGGTATCTATCTTCGGCACGTATGGGGTAAAATTGTGCCGGCTTTTTACAAAGATCCACAGGAGAATCATACTGCTTATGCTTACACGTATGTCTATTCTTCTAAAACACAGGAAGTAGGCTTATGGGCTGAATTTCAGAATTATGGACGTTCAGAGAATGACCTGCCGCCATTGCCGGGAAAGTGGGATTATAAAGAAAGCCGTATTTGGATTAATGATCAGGAAATACTGCCCCCGGTATGGTCTGCTACTCATCTCGTGAAAAGCTCGGAAACAGCCTTAGGTAATGAGAATTGTGTGGCACGTCCGCCACTACGGGTTCATTTGCATAAAGGCTGGAATAAGGTATTGCTGAAACTGCCTGTCGGCAAATTCTCAACGAATGAAGTACGATTGGTTAAATGGATGTTTACTGCAGTATTTGTGACTCCTGACGGCGATAAGGCCGTAGAAGGGCTGATCTATTCTCCGGAAAAGAAAATGTAATTGACTTTTATATGATGAAAAATGTATTATTAATTGTTGTTTCCATCTTGTTTATTACAACAGCGAGTGCACAGGAAAATCGTATTAAAGTTGCCTGCATCGGGAATAGTATCACCTATGGTTATGGATTGCCCGACCGGACTACACAATCGTATCCGGCGCAATTACAGAAGATGTTGGGAGAGTCTTATCAAGTCGAAAACTTCGGCAAATCGGGTGCTACCTTGTTGAATAAAGGGCACCGGCCTTATATGCAGCAAGATGAGTATCGCAGAGCGATCGACTTTGGCGGAGATATTGTGGTTATTCATTTGGGCATCAATGATACAGATCCCCGTGATTGGCCCGATTATCGTGATTTCTTTGTGAAAGATTACATTGAATTGATCGATTCTTTTCGGGCGGCTAATTCTAAAGTCCGGATTATGATTGCCAGACTTACGCCTATTGCCAATCGGCATCCTCGTTTCCTGTCAGGGACACGTGACTGGCATGGAGAAATACAATTGGCTATTGAGAATGTGGCACGCTATACCGGAGTACAGTTGATCGACTTTCATGAGCCGTTGTATCCATACCCTTTCATATTGACGGACGCCGTACACCCTGATCCCGAAGGAGCGTTTATTATGGCTCAGACCGTATATTCCGCCATTACCGGAGATTATGGCGGACTGAAAATGTCGTTGCTTTATACAGACAATATGGTATTGCAACGGGATGTTCCGTTGACGGTTCAAGGAATTGCCAATGCCGGGGACCGGGTTACTGTAAGCATAGCCGACCGGCAAATGAAAACAAAAGCAGGTCTGAATGGAAAATGGTCGGTAACGCTGCCTCCTTTAAAGGCGGGTGGTCCTTATACCTTAAAGATCTCAACGGATGAGACGGGTTTTCAATATCAAAATGTGTTAGCGGGTGAAGTCTGGCTTTGTTCTGGTCAGTCAAATATGGAGTTTATGCTGAAACAGGCTTCGACTGCCCGAGCCGATATTCCACGTGCCGTAGATCAGCAACTTCGTTTGTATGATATGAAAGCACGTTGGCGCACAAATGCCGTCGAATGGGAGGCGAACGTACTTGATTCGTTGAATCATCTCCAATATTATAAGGATACGGAATGGAAAAATTGTACTCCGGCGACAGCTTCTGATTTCTCGGCAATTGCATACTATTTTGGTAAGATGCTAAGAGATAGTCTGAATGTTCCGGTTGGATTGATTTGCAATGCCGTTGGAGGATCACCTACAGAAGCCTGGGTAGATAGAGCTAGTTTGGAATATCAGTTTCCCGCCATTTTAAAAGACTGGACTAAAAATGATTTTATTCAGGAATGGGTGCGCGGACGGGCTGCTTTGAATATAAAAAAGTCAGCAAATAGCCAGCAGAGGCATCCGTATGAGCCTTGTTATTTATATGAGTCGGGGATTCGGCCTTTGGAACAGTATCCGATACGAGGAGTAATCTGGTATCAGGGAGAATCGAATGCACATAATTGGGAAGCTCATGAAAAATTATTTAAACTGCTCGTGAATAGTTGGCGGAAGAATTGGAATGATGCCTGCCTGCCTTTTTATTATGTACAATTATCCAGTTTGAATCGCCCTTCCTGGCCTTGGTTCCGTGATAGTCAGCGTAGAATGTTGAATGAAATTTCTCATATCGGAATGGCTGTATCCAGCGATCATGGTGATTCTCTGGATGTGCATCCTATCTGTAAGAAACCTGTGGGAGAGCGTTTGGCGCGAGGGGCTTTGAATAAAACGTATCAGAAAAATGTCATTCCTTCCGGTCCTTTATTTCGTGGTGCAAACGTTCGCGGTGGGAAAGTCTTTTTATCTTTTGATTATGGAAAAGGGATGCGGAGTTCAGACGGAAAGCCTTTACAATGCTTTGAAGTAGCGGAATATGATGGTATCTATTATCCGGCAACGGCTGAGGTTGTAGGAGACCAGGTGAAGGTGTATAGTAAAGAAGTGCCAAATCCCCGCTATGTACGTTATGGCTGGCAACCTTTTACGCGGGCTAATCTGATCAATCGGGAAGGACTGCCTGCTTCGACATTTCGTGCCGAATTTTCGATGAAATGAGATATTTTGTAGCTTCAATAGGAAATATTTAACAAAAAAGCAATATCTTTACTCCGTTAATATCTAATGCCCCCACTATGATCTTAAATTTGACAGGAAAGATAGCGCCGATAGCATGTGGATTGCTATGTTGCTGTAGTATGGTTTATGCTCAAGGTAATGACACTTCGGAAGTCATGCTACTGGATACCGGTTGGGAATTTTCTCAATCAGGGACTGAAAAGTGGATGCGAGCCACGGTTCCTGGTACGGTTCATCAGGACCTGATCAGTCATGAATTACTGCCGAATCCTTTTTATGGGATGAATGAAAAGAAAATTCAATGGGTGGAGAATGAGGACTGGGAATATAGAACCTCCTTTATAGTCTCCGAAGAGCAATTGAATCGTGATGGAATCCAACTTATTTTTGAAGGTCTTGATACCTATGCAGACGTATATCTCAACGGCTCATTACTGCTGAAGGCTGATAATATGTTTGTGGGGTATACACTTCCTGTAAAATCTGTGTTGCGGAAGGGCGAGAATCACTTATATATTTATTTCCATTCACCTATTCGGCAAACGTTGCCACAATATGCTTCCAATGGCTTCAATTATCCGGCGGATAACGATCATCACGAGAAACATCTTAGTGTGTTCAGCCGTAAGGCTCCGTATAGTTACGGTTGGGACTGGGGCATCCGAATGGTGACAAGTGGTGTCTGGCGCCCGGTTACTCTTCGTTTTTACGACATAGCTACCATATCTGACTACCATGTCAGACAATTATTGCTGACAGATGAAAACGCTCGTCTGTCTAATGAACTGATTGTAAACCAGATCGTTCCTCAGAAAATTCCGGCTGAAGTAAGGGTCAATGTATCGTTGAATGGAACTACCGTTACAGAAGTAAAACAGCAGGTGACCCTGCAACCCGGGATAAATCATATCACTCTTCCTGCTGAAGTGACGAACCCTGTACGATGGATGCCAAATGGTTGGGGAACTCCGACTCTGTATGATTTCTCGGCTCAGATAGCTTGTGGAGATCGGATTGTTGCGGAACAATCTCATCGTATTGGTTTACGAACGATTCGTGTGGTAAATGAAAAAGATAAGGACGGAGAATCTTTTTATTTTGAAGTCAATGGCATACCGATGTTTGCCAAAGGAGCTAATTATATTCCTCAGGATGCACTGCTGCCTAATGTTACTACGGAACGCTATCAGACTTTGTTCCGTGACATGAAGGAAGCCAATATGAATATGGTTCGTATATGGGGTGGCGGGACATATGAGAATAATCTTTTCTATGACCTTGCCGATGAGAACGGGATACTTGTCTGGCAGGATTTTATGTTTGCGTGTACCCCTTATCCATCCGATCCTACTTTCCTGAAACGGGTAGAGGCGGAGGCTGTTTACAATATTCGCCGTCTTCGGAATCATGCCTCTTTGGCGATGTGGTGTGGTAATAATGAAATACTGGAAGCTCTGAAATATTGGGGCTTTGAGAAGAAGTTTACTCCGGAGGTTTATCAAGGATTAATGCATGGTTATGATAAACTGTTCCGTGAGCTGTTGCCTTCAACGGTTAAAGAATTTGATTCGGATCGTTTTTATGTGCACAGTTCGCCTTATCTCGCTAACTGGGGGCGTCCGGAGTCATGGGGGACAGGAGACAGTCATAATTGGGGAGTCTGGTACGGAAAGAAGCCATTTGAGTCTTTAGATACCGATTTGCCGCGTTTTATGAGTGAATTTGGTTTCCAGTCATTTCCGGAAATGAAAACCATTGCTGCTTTTGCTGCTCCTGAAGATTATCAGATTGAGTCTGAAGTGATGAATGCGCATCAGAAGAGTAGTATTGGTAATTCGTTGATCCGTACTTATATGGAACGTGATTATATCATTCCCGAAAGTTTCGAGGATTTTGTGTATGTCGGATTAGTCTTGCAAGGACAGGGGATGCGGCATGGATTAGAAGCTCACAGACGCAATCGTCCTTATTGTATGGGGACATTGTATTGGCAGTTGAACGACAGTTGGCCGGTAGTATCCTGGTCAAGTATTGATTATTATGGTAATTGGAAGGCATTACATTATCAGGCAAAGCGTGTTTTTGCACCGGTCTTGATCAATCCTATACAGCAGAATGACAGTTTGAGTGTTTATCTGATCTCAGACCGGCTTGATACAATGGAGCAAATGACATTGGAAATGAAAGTCGTGGATTTTGATGGAAAAACGCTGGGTAAGAAGATACAAGTACATTTGTTGGAAGTTCCGGCAAATACTTCAAAATGTGTTTATCGTGCAAAACTGGATGGCTGGCTGACTCCCGAAGACTGCCGACGTAGCTTCTTGAAATTGATACTCAAAGATAAATCGGGACATCAGGTGGCTGAGAGCGTCCATTTTTTCAGAAAGACGAAAGATTTGCAACTTCCTCCGACATCAGTATCCTATCAAATGAAGCAGACGGATGGTAAATGTGAATTGACTCTCTTTTCATCAATGTTGGCAAAAGATATTTTTATTGAGACTCCATTGCAAGGAGCCCGTTACAGTGACAACTTCTTTGATCTCTTACCCGGAGAACGTAAGAAAGTAATTATCACTTCTCCCCGGATAAAGAAGGGAGAAGAATTACCTGTCAATATCAAGCATATTCGAGAAACCTATAAATAAAACTAATTTATTAACTACTAACACCTAATTTTTATTTTATGAAACAACTCCTAAAATTAACAGGATGTGTGGCACTGGCAGGACTGATGAGCTCTTGTGGCTCGGTACAAGAAGAAGCCAATTATCAGATTATCCCATTGCCACAAGAAATTGTAACATCGCAAGTAAACCCCTTTATTTTGAAAAGCGGTGTGAAAATCCTTTATCCGGAAGGAAATGAGAAGATGCAGCGTAATGCGCAATTTTTGGCTGATTATCTGAAGACTGCAACCGGAAAAGACTTTTCGATTGAAGCCGGAACTGAAGGTAAAAATGCTATAGTGCTGGCGTTAGGCTCAGAAGTAGAAAACCCTGAATCTTATCAGTTGAAAGTCACCGATCAAGGTGTCACGATAACTGCCCCTACAGAAGCCGGAGTTTTCTATGGTATTCAGACTTTGCGTAAATCATTGCCTATTGCTTTGGGTGCTGATGTAGCATTGCCTGCTGTTGAAATTAAGGATGCTCCTCGTTTCGGTTATCGTGGTGCACATTTCGATGTTAGTCGTCATTTCTTCACAATTGATGAAGTGAAGACTTATATTGATATGCTGGCTTTACACAACATGAACCGTTTGCACTGGCATATCACTGACGATCAGGGATGGCGTCTGGAAATCAAGAAATATCCGAAGTTGACGGAAATAGGTTCTCAAAGATCGGGAACGGTCATCGGACGTAACTCCGGTGAATATGACAATACACCCTATGGTGGATTCTATACACAGGAACAGGCTAAGGAAATTGTAGATTATGCCGCAGAACGTTATATCACTGTTGTTCCTGAGATTGACCTTCCGGGACACATGCTGGCTGCCCTTGCCGCTTATCCGGAATTGGGTTGTACCGGTGGACCGTATGAAGTTTGGAGACAATGGGGAGTAGCCGATGATGTACTTTGTGCCGGCAACGATCAGGTTCTGAAATTCCTGGAAGATGTATATGGCGAATTGATTGAAATCTTCCCTTCAGAGTATATCCATGTAGGTGGTGACGAATGTCCGAAGGTAAGATGGGAGAAATGTCCGAAATGTCAGGCACGTATCAAAGCGTTGGGCTTGAAATCGGATAAGAATCATAGTAAGGAAGAACGTTTGCAGAGTTTCGTTATCAATCATATAGAGAAGTTCCTGAACGATCACGGACGTCAGATTATCGGTTGGGATGAGATTCTCGAAGGCGGACTTGCTCCTAATGCAACAGTTATGTCATGGCGTGGCGAAAGTGGAGGTATTGAAGCTGCCAAGCAGAGACATGATGTGATCATGACCCCGAACACTTATCTGTATTTTGATTATTATCAGGCTAAAGATACTGAGAATGAACCTTTCGGTATCGGAGGTTATTTGCCGATGGAAAGGGTGTACAGCTATGAGCCGATGCCGGCTTCCCTTACTCCGGAAGAACAGCAGTATATAAAAGGTGTACAGGCTAATCTCTGGACAGAATATATTGCTACTTTCTCTCATGCTCAATATATGGTCTTGCCTCGTTGGGCTGCTTTGTGTGAAGTCCAGTGGTCAACACCTGATAAGAAGAACTACGAAGATTTCTTGTCTCGTCTTCCACGACTGATTAAGTGGTATGATGCAGAAGGATATAATTATGCAAAGCACGTATTTGACGTAAAAGCAGAATTTACTCCGAATCCGGCTGATGGTACTTTAGACATTACACTTACTACAATTGACAATGCGCCAATCCACTACACGCTAGATGGTACAGAGCCGACTAGTACTTCTCCCGTTTATGATGGCGCTTTGAAGATTAAGGAAAATGCAGACTTCTCGGCTATAGCTATTCGCCCTACTGGAAATAGTCGTGTCGTTTCTGAGAAAATCGATTTCAGTAAATCAAGCATGAAGCCGATTGTTGCTAATCAGCCGGTGAATAAACAATATGAGTTCAAAGGTGTCTCTACGTTGGTAGATGGCTTGAAAGGAAATGGTAACTATAAAACCGGACGCTGGATTGCATTTAGAGGAAATGATATGGATGTGACTATTGATCTCAAACAACCAACAGAGATTTCAAGCGTTGCCATTTCTACTTGCGTAGAGAAGGGAGATTGGGTTTTTGATACAAGAGGACTCTCTGTAGAAGTTTCAGAAGACGGCACAAACTTCACGAAAGTGGCATCTGAAGCTTATCCTGCAATGAAGGAAACTGATAAAAATGGTGTTTATGACCATAAACTAACATTTACACCTGTAACTGCACAATATGTGAAAGTTATAGCTTCACCCGAGAAAAGTATTCCGGAATGGCATGGTGGTAAGAGTTATCCAGGCTTTTTATTTGTAGACGAAATCACAATTAATTAATGAATATAAGAAAGAGATACACTAAAGTTTGTCTTTTCTTATGGGTAATCGGGATGTGTCTTTGTGCACATCCCATTAATGCACAGTCCGTAATTCCTGTTCCCTTAAAGATGGAACAGGGTACGGGCTCTTTTTTACTCTCTGAAAAAACAAAGCTTTATACAAACTTACAAGGAGAAGAAGCTATTCTTCTGGGCGACTATCTGAAAACTGCATTACCTGTACAATTTAAGGAAGGGAAAAAGAAAGATAAACAGAATGTCTTGTCTTTATTGATAACAGAAAAGAATCCTCAGTTGGTGTCACCGGAAAGTTATATATTATCCGTTACTCCTGAACATATTCTGATTCAGGCTTCTTCCGGTGCTGGGTTGTTTTATGGAATTCAGACACTGTTGCAATTATCTCAGCCTTCGGGCACGGGTTATTTTATAGTTTCTGTTGAAGTACAGGATACCCCTCGTTTTGCTTATCGTGGGATGATGCTGGATGTCTCCCGCCACTTCTTCTCTAAAGAATTTGTGAAGAAACAGATAGACGCATTGGCATTTTATAAACTAAACCGTTTGCATTTGCATTTGACGGATGCGGCAGGATGGAGACTTGAAATAAAGAAATATCCTTTATTGACGGAATTTGCCGCCTGGCGTACTGATGCCAACTGGAAGAAGTGGTGGAATGGCGGACGGAAATATCTCCGTTTTGATGAGCCCGGTGCTTCCGGTGGTTATTATACTCAGGATGACATGAAGGAGATTATTGCATATGCGCAGCAGCATTATATCACAATCATTCCTGAAATCGAGATGCCTGCTCATTCAGAAGAAGTATTGGCTGCTTATCCGCAACTCTCCTGTTCGGGTGAACCTTATAAAAACGCAGATTTTTGTGTTGGAAATGAAGAAACATTCACTTTCTTAGAAAATGTGCTTACTGAAGTAATGGAGCTTTTTCCATCGGAATATATTCATGTAGGAGGCGATGAGGCTGGTAAGGCGGCTTGGAAGACTTGTCCGAAATGTCAGAAAAGGATGCAGGATGAACATCTTTCTAATGTAGACGAGCTACAAAGCTATCTGATTCATCGTATTGAACTGTTTCTGAATGCACATGGACGTAAGTTGCTGGGTTGGGATGAAATTCTTCAAGGTGGTCTGGCTCCTAATGCTACTGTAATGTCATGGCGTGGCGAAGAGGGAGGTATTGCTGCTGTCCGTTCCGGTCATCAGGCAATTATGACTCCCGGTCAATATTGTTATTTGGATAGTTATCAGGATGCTCCGTATTCTCAGCCGGAAGCCATCGGAGGATATTTGCCATTGGAGAAGGTTTATTCATATAATCCGGTTTCAGATTCTTTAACTGTAGAACAGGCAAAACTTGTTTATGGTGTGCAGGCAAATCTATGGGCAGAATATATCCCCACTCCGGAGCATATGGAATATATGATATATCCTCGTATCCTTGCTTTGGCAGAAGTGGCTTGGTCGGCTCCCAAACGTAAATCATGGACAGACTTTCATAATCGTGCATTGAAAGCAGTTGATGATTTGCAAGCGAAAGGATATCATACTTTTGATCTTAAAAATGAGATAGGAAGTCGTCCGGAGTCTTTGAAGCCGATAAGTCATTTGGCTGTGGGGAAAAAGGTGATTTATAATGCTCCGTATAGTCCTCACTATCCTGCGCAGGGAAATACAGCTCTTACTGATGGTATTCGTGGCGACTGGACTTATGGAGATGGCTCCTGGCAAGGTTTTATCGATAAAAAGCGATTGGATGTTACCATTGATATGGGTACGGAAACTGCTGTCCATTCTGTCTCTGCTGATTTTATGCAAGTGGTAGGGGCAGAGGTCTTTTTGCCTGAATCTGTCACTATTTCCATTTCTGATGATGGAGCAAACTTCACAGAATTGAAACAATATACTTTTGAAGTAAATAGAAAAGAAGCTATTAAATTTATTAGTATTTCATGGGAAGGCAGTGCTGAAGGACGGTATATACGTTATCAGGCTCGTGCCGGAGAAGAGTTTGGCGGATGGATATTTACAGATGAAATAGTAGTGAAATAATCAGATGTATAATTTATGACTATAAATATTAGATACTTATTAGGAATAGCCCTCCTTTTTTCTTTCTCTGTGATCAGTGCACAAGTACGAACCTCGTATACTTTTGAGAAAGGGTGGAAGTTTACACGTGAAGATAATGCTGATTTTATTCAGCCTGACTATAATGATATCAAGTGGCAATCTGTGGTAGTACCCCATGACTGGGCTATTTATGGACCTTTTGGTATAGATAATGACAGGCAATTGACAGCCATTGCGCAAGACGGACAAAAAGAAGCGATGGAACATGCCGGACGTACAGGTGGTCTTCCTTTCGTCGGAGTGGGTTGGTATCGGCTGAATTTTGATGCTCCCTCTTTTGTCAAAGGGAAAAAGGCTACATTGATTTTTGACGGAGCTATGAGCCATGCTCGTGTGTATATTAACGGTCAGGAGGCTGGTTATTGGCCTTATGGATACAATACCTTTTATCTGGATGTAACTCCCTATCTGAAAGAGGGGACAAAGAATACTTTAGCTGTTCGTTTGGAGAATGAGACAGAATCTTCCCGTTGGTATCCGGGAGCCGGACTTTACAGAAATGTACATCTGGTAGTAACGGAAGATGCTCATATTCCGACATGGGGTACACAGTTAACTACTCCGGTAGTGAAGGATGATTATGCGAAAGTGAATATAAAAACGACTTTGGTCGTACCTTCCGGAAAACAGTTTGATGCATACCGTATAGTGACTGAACTTAAAGATAAGGATGGAAAAGTAGTAACTACTGATGAAAAACAAGGTTCCCGTTTTGATGATAATATCTTCAGCCAGGAACTTGTTGTTAGTCGTCCGGCTTTATGGAGCCCGGAAACTCCTGTTCTTTATCAGGCTGTCTCTAAAGTCTATGAAGGCAATATACTGAAGGATGAATATACAACATCTTTCGGTATTCGTACTATTGAGGTCATTCCCAATAAGGGCTTTTTCTTAAATGGAAAGAGAACTTCATTCAAAGGCGTATGCAATCATCATGATCTCGGCCCCTTGGGAGGCGCTGTGAATGATGCTGCTATTCGTCGTCAGATTCGTATTTTGAAAGATATGGGTTGTAATGCGATTCGTACTTCTCATAATATGCCTGCTCCTGAGTTAATCAGAGCTTGTGATGAGATGGGAATGATGGTGATGGCGGAATCGTTTGATGAATGGAAGGCTATGAAGGTTAAGAACGGCTATCGTCATGTTTTTGACGAATGGGCAGTAAAGGATTTGACGAACTTGCTACGTCATTATCGTAATAATCCGAGTGTGGTGATGTGGTGCATCGGAAATGAGGTTCCCGAACAATGGGATGGAAATAAAGGACCTAAGATGTCTTATTTTCTACAGGAACTTTGTCATCGTGAAGATCCGACACGTCCTGTCACACAGGGGATGGATGCGCCGGATGCTGTAGTCAATAATAATATGGCGGCAGTAATGGATATTGCGGGATTTAATTATAGGCCACATAAATATCAGGAGAATTATAAAAAACTTCCTCAACAGATAGTCTTGGGTAGTGAGACTGCTTCTACGGTTAGTTCGCGTGGAGTATATAAATTCCCTGTTACCCGGCAATGGATGAAGAAATATGACGATCATCAGTCTTCCTCTTATGATGTGGAGTCTTGTTCATGGTCCAATCTGCCTGAGGATGATTTTATTCAGCATGAGGACTTACCTTATTGCATAGGAGAGTTTGTTTGGACAGGATTCGATTATCTGGGTGAACCGACTCCCTATTATACAGATTGGCCCAGTCATTCTTCACTATTTGGAATTATCGATTTAGCAGGGCTGCCCAAAGACCGTTATTATCTCTATCGTAGTCACTGGAATAAAGAACAGGAAACACTTCACATTCTTCCTCACTGGAATTGGGAAGGACGAGAGGGAGAGATAACTCCTGTCTTTGTATATACTAACTATCCTTCAGCCGAATTGTTCATCAACGGAAAGAGCCAGGGGAAACGTACCAAAGACCTTTCCGTAACCATTGATAATAGTGCTGACTCTGTTTCCATCATGAACTTGAAACGTCAGAGCCGTTACCGCCTAATGTGGATGGATACAAAATATGAGCCAGGCACGGTGAAAGTCGTGGCTTATAATGCTGACGGGAAAGCTGTAGCTGAAAAAGAACTCCATACAGCCGGTAAACCGGATCATATTGAATTGGTAGCTGATCGTAATGTAATCAAGGCGGATGGAAAAGATCTATCTTTTGTGACAGTGCGAGTGGTAGATAGAGACGGTAATCTGTGTCCGGATGCCTCACATGAAATCAGTTTCAAAGTGAAGGGAGAGGGTAGTTACCGTGCAGGAGCTAATGGTAATGCAGCTTCCTTGGAATCTTTCCAGCGTCCGAAGATGAAAGTCTTCAGTGGTATGATGACTGCTATTGTATCTTCGACAGAGCAGCCAGGCAAAATAACCCTTGAAGCTACGGGTAAAGGCTTGAAAAAAGGAGTCTTAATCATTGAAAGCCGTCAGGAAGCTAAGAAGTAAGAAATATCGTTGTAATATGTGTAATTCCTCTAAGTGTTTCATTGCGATACACTTAGAGGAATTTTTGTTTAAGCAGGCAGGAGTTTAACATCTTTGCAGGCAAAATAAAAGCTGTAAAAGTATGTTCTTTTATTAAATTGTATTACTTTTGCATCGTTTTAGTACTGTATCCGTTTCTCTATGAACCTTGGTTCTTATATGGAGATAAGATAAAAAGGCTAAATCCTTAAGAGATGCGCTACTGCTTCATAAATGGATTTCATTTGTGAAAGTCAGGGCGCTTTTGTCTTTTAAGTAAGTGATGAAATAAAAAACAAGGGGTAATGGGTGATAATGAATGATTTGGACAAAGAACGACAAACAGAGGGAAGGAAGGCATGGTATGCTGTACAAACCTTCTATTGTAAAGAAGAACATTTGGGGAAATATTTGGAAAAAAAAGGGGTAAATTATTTTATTCCGATGCGATATATCGAGCATGAGACGCTTGATGGTAAAAAGCATCGGAAACTGACTCCAGCTGTACACAATCTGCTGTTTATCGAGAAAGAATTTACGGAAAAAGAACTATTAGAAAGGGTAAAAGATTGTACTATACCTTTTTTGCTTGTTCGTGACCGGAGTACACGGCGGTGTTATGAGATTCCAGACTGTGAGATGTTGGAATTCCGTGCCGTATGCGATCCTAATTATAAAGGAACTCTTTATGTCGATACAGTAACAGCAGAAGCCCGTCCCGGACAAGCAGTTCGGGTGATCCGTGGCCCGTTTGCCGGACTTGAAGGCAAACTCACGCAATACAAGAAGAGCTATTACGTAGTTGTTACGTTAGCTACTATCGGCGTCATGCTACATATTCCCAAGTGGTATTGCGAAAAAATCAACTAATCATAACATTACGATCATCTGCTCAACACCTTGTTGTCGGACACTTCATGTCTGACCTTTAGAACTGTTTTTTTAATCTCGGAAGGTAATCTATTTATTTAATAAAATATTCAATTTTTTGAGTGGAAGGATATATACCCTGCCACTCAAATCTTGAGTACTAATAACAAATCAATGAAAGGAATTGTTTTAGCTGGTGGCTCAGGTACTCGTTTGTATCCGATCACAAAAGGAGTGAGCAAACAACTGCTCCCTATCTTTGACAAGCCAATGATTTATTATCCTATTTCGGTATTGATGTTGGCTGGTATACGTGAGATTCTGATAATTTCGACTCCTTATGATCTTCCGGGCTTTAAACGTCTTTTAGGAGATGGCTCAGATTATGGTGTACATTTTGAATATGCAGAGCAACCTTCTCCGGATGGATTAGCCCAAGCATTTATTATCGGAGAAGAATTTATCGGTAACGATTCTGCTTGTCTGGTACTAGGTGATAATATTTTCTACGGTCAGGGTTTCACCCGTATGCTGCAAGAAGCTGTGCATACTGCAAAAGAAGAGAATAAGGCTACTGTTTTCGGATACTGGGTTGCCGATCCTGAACGTTATGGTGTTGCTGAATTTGATAAAATGGGGAATGTTCTGAGCATAGAAGAAAAACCTGTTCAGCCAAAATCTAATTATGCAGTAGTCGGTCTTTATTTCTATCCGAATAAAGTGGTGGAAGTAGCTAAAAATATCACGCCGTCATTGCGTGGTGAATTAGAGATTACGACAGTGAATCAGCAATTCCTGAATGATCAGGAACTTAAAGTGCAGCTGCTAGGTCGTGGATTCGCTTGGCTGGATACAGGAACTCATGATTCTTTATCCGAAGCCAGTACTTTTATTGAAGTTATTGAGAAACGTCAAGGGTTGAAGGTAGCATGCTTGGAAGGTATTGCCTTACGTCATGGATGGATTACTACTGATAAAATGCGCGAACTGGCCCAGCCTATGCTAAAGAATCAGTATGGACAATATTTGTTAAAGGTAATTGATGAGTTAACACAGAAATAAACTTAATACTTAATTTTCAAAATAATCACAGTGGAAGTTATTAAAACAGCTATAGAAGGTGTGTTCATTATTGAACCTCGTTTGTTTAAGGATGATCGTGGCTATTTCTTCGAATCTTTCTCGCAACGGGAATTTAATGAGAAAATTCGTAAAGTGAATTTTGTACAAGATAATGAGAGTAAGTCTGGTTATGGGGTGCTACGAGGTTTACATTTTCAGATGCCTCCTTATGCACAAAGTAAATTAGTTCGTGTTATTAAAGGTGCTGTTTTGGATGTTGCGGTAGATATTCGCAAAGGCTCACCAACGTTTGGAAAGTATGTATCTGTAGAACTGACAGAAGATAATCATCGTCAATTTTTTATTCCTCGTGGTTTTGCTCATGGATTCAGTGTGCTGACGGATGAAGTTATTTTTCAATATAAATGTGATAATTTCTATGCTCCGCAAAGTGAAGGGGCTTTGGCATGGGATGATCCTGATTTGGGTATTGATTGGAGAGTTCCGGCAAATGAGATTGTTTTGTCTGAGAAGGATAATCATCATGAATTATTGAAAGATGCTTCTTGGTTGTTTAACTATAATGAAAGTCTATATTAAATAATGAATATTCTAGTAACTGGAGCTAATGGGCAGCTTGGTAATGAAATGCGATGCATAGCAGCTACAAGTTTGAATAATTATATATTTACTGATGTTGCAGAGTTGGATATTACAGATTTAGATGCTATTCGTAATATGATACATTTGGATAATATAAAGGTAATTGTTAACTGTGCTGCTTATACGAATGTAGATAAAGCAGAAGATGATTATGATATGGCAGACTTATTGAATAATAAAGCTGTAGAGAATTTGGCTATTGCTGCAAAAGAAGTTAATGCTACTTTAATTCATATTTCGACTGATTATGTATTTCAAGGTGATAAGAATATGCCATGTGGAGAAGACTGTGAAAC
>OJRO01001310.1_pt1 | contig 18336 bp, 18 predicted proteins | sample 1599221 | NCBI WGS metagenome assembly OJRO01 (sample SAMN03922449, study PRJEB24848) | human gut metagenome | isolation source: stool sample | host: Homo sapiens | place: Germany | collected 2009-11
GTTTACCATTTTATGGTGTTATCTGCGGAATCCGGCATTCAAAAAATTCGGTAAGGATTATCATGTTGCAGCCGATCTGACCGGGCAGGCAAATCATCTGGGCGTGAGTATAGAAGCAGATATCATAAAACAGAAACTTCCCGAGAACAACGGTGGTTTTTCTGCCTTGAATTATTCTAAATCCGATCAACGGATGTACACTGAATTAACCTCCGAACATCCGATCGATCTATGCCGCTATCAAGTGGCTAATTGTTATATGGGACGTATCGGCCTGATCAATTCGGGCGGGGAATCCCACGGGGAAAGTGACTTAAAAGAAGCTGTCATCACCGCTGTAGTCAATAAAAGAGCCGGCGGTATGGGCTTGATTTCAGGCCGAAAAGCCTTCCAAAAACCAATGGCTGAAGGAGTTCAATTATTACATGCCATACAGGATGTCTATCTGGATTCCCATATTAAACTGGCTTAAATATTAGAAATGGACAGATTTTCAATTTATAAATTCCTTGGATCCTACAGGACTGGCACTTTATTTCCGATCGGTCACACCAGCGACCGTAGAGACACGTCTATAGGGTCCAGGGAATTGAGGAACTTTAAACAAAAAAGATTCACTTTTTTTGTCCTTGTTTGGCTACTGCTTCCATCAATTTCTTAATTTCTTCGGGATCTCCCAGAAAATAGTCGTTGATCAGGCGAAGGTCATTGTCGAAATCAAAAACATAAGGTACGGCTGTAGGAAGGTTCAAACCGACAATATCTTCATCGGAAATATTTTTCAGGTATTTAATGATTCCTCTCAAGCTGTTTCCGTGCGCAGTAACCAAAATTTGATCGATATGTGTCAATGAAGGAAATATTTCTTCTTTCCAATAAGGTAAGATACGTTCGACAGTATCTTTCAAAGATTCTGTTTCAGGCAATAAGGCTGGCGGTACATCTTTATATCTGGGATCGAATCGGGGATTCCGTGGATCTTCCGGTGATAAAGCCGGGGCCGGAATATCATAACTTCGCCGCCAGATCAATACTTGTTCGTCACCGTATCGGGCAGCAGTCGTACTTTTATTGAGTCCTTGCAGAGCCCCGTAATGTTTTTCGTTCAGCCGCCAGTTTTTCTCTACCGGAATCCAATCCTGGTCTAAACGGTCGAGTACATAATTCTGTGTTTTGATGGCTCTTTTCAGATAAGAAGTATAGGCTTTGTCGAATACAAATCCCTTTTCTTTCAGTAAATCTCCGGCTTTGATGGCTTCTTGAATCCCTTTGGGAGATAAATCGACATCCGTCCAGCCGGTAAATTTATTTTCCTGATTCCACAGACTTTCTCCGTGGCGTAATAAAACGATCCTTTTCATCCTATTTCGATTTAATGTTTCTAAATCATACGATGCAAGGCCCGTCAGAGTTTTATATCCCGCAGGTAAAGCTTACCCGCGGGATGTGGGATTATTTTTTGAAATATCTGTTGTACAGACCTTCAAACCCTTTTCCATGACGGGCTTCGTCTTTACACATTTCATGAACGGTATCGTGGATAGCATCCAGATTTGCAGCCTTAGCACGCTTTGCTAAATCAGTCTTACCGGCAGTTGCGCCGTTTTCAGCTTCAACTCTCATTTCAAGGTTCTTCTTTGTGCTGTCTGTTACAACTTCACCAAGCAGTTCTGCGAATTTTGCAGCGTGTTCAGCTTCTTCATAAGCAGCCTTTTCATAGTACATACCGATTTCAGGATAGCCTTCTCTGTGAGCAACTCTTGCCATAGCAAGGTACATGCCGACTTCTGAACATTCACCTTCAAAGTTTGCTCTTAAATCAGCTAAGATGTCTTCGCTGACACCCTGTGCAACACCAACAACGTGTTCGGCAGCCCATGTCTTTTCGCCGGACTGGGCAACAAACTTGTCAGCGCCTGCATGACAGACCGGACATTCAGCCGGTGCAGCTTCTCCTTCATAAACGTAACCACAAATAGAACATACAAATTTCATAGCTTTAATCTCCTTTGCTTTTTTATTTTTAAAATAGTAATCATTATTGTTTTGCTGTGACTATAATATATCATGCGCCAAGTCATTTGTCAATAGAAAATAATAATAATTCCTATTTTTAATTCCTGCTTATAGTATGCCCGGTTTTTCGGGACATCATTAAAGCTTATTTGATATTTTATCAAAAATTTTAAAAGCGTTTACTGCTCGTTTTTATGTGCGCAGGAAGGGCATTTTCCGTAAAAGAAAGTGACGTTGCCCTCAATCTGTCCGTCGAAATTGCTGGCGGCGGCAGTACAGAACTGTCTGCTTTCTTCTGAACCGTCAAAATCCAGATCAATTACTGCACCACATTCTGTACATTGAAAATGATAATGCGGCATGACATTTCCGTCAAAGTGGACAGAGCCGTCTTCACAAGGAACTTTGACTGCCTGACCGTTATCAACCAGAAAAGAAAGATTGCGGTAAACTGTTCCAAGGCTGATATTCGGAAAAGCCTTTAAAACATGTTCATATACAACCTCAGCAGTCGGGTGGTCCTTGCGGGACATTAAAAAATTCTTAATCGCCTCACGCTGTCTGCTATATTTAACCGTAGCCATAAATCCTCCTTGTTTTACAAAATTCTAGTAACTATTCCTATTATTAGTCTAGTGCATTTTTATGGGAAAGTCAAGTGACATTTGAACAGGAAAAAACGACAGTTCACGGATTATGTGTTGTTTTTTGGCAAGGTTGCGATATATTTAAGAAAATAAAAGAGAGTGTATCAGACACTTTATCAAAGAAATGGGGCGAGGGTAATGAAAAAAGAAATGATAAAGCGGGCAGGTGCGGGCATATTATCCGGGGTAATTTTAGCAGCGGCATTATCGTGCAGTCTGAGCGGGTGTAACACCGTACAAAATCAAACCGAACACCAAACAGAGCAAAAAACAGAACAAGAAGTGTCACAGGCGGCGCAGGGAGAAAATCAGGTTTCCGGCATCGAATTCAGACTACAATATCCGCAGGCAATGTGGCAGGGATTGAATCTGACATATGCCGATTATGGAAATGAGGAAGAATTTGAAAGAAAATTTCATAATGCGGTGCAGAAAATTACCGGGCTGACAGGAAATGCGGACTGGTATACAAAATACAATCCGAAGGCGGTTTATATCCGTGTTCTTATAAAAATAGCGGATATGAGTTACCGGAGCATAGGTGGACAATGTGATTGGCCGATAGTGGATGCGGCGGACGGGCTGTTTACGACCGTTTATATGGATAAAGATATGCAGGAGGCAGGTCAGCCGACCCTTGAACATGAACTGACACATATGATATGCGGCGAAACATTTTCAAACAGCCTTATGGACGGACTGGCAGAATACTGTGAACGGCAGGTTACGGGAAAAAGCAACAGCACTTTCAGCGTGTATCCGGCAGATGATTTGTTAAAGGTTATAGAAAAGTATAACGCGGCAGAGGAGGAAGCGGGTGTGACAGGAAAGATTTCCCTAGAGGAAATCATGGACAAAATCGGAGCAGGCGAGAAAGAATATCCGTATAAAGATGTGAGTAAAGAGGCAAATCATCTGTGGTACATTTACAGTGAGTCTTTTGTGACGTGGCTCATAAACACATACGGTATGGAAAAAGTTATGGATTTATACAATAACGGACAATCCGAAGAAGATTATGAAAAACTTGAGACAGGCGGTTATGCGGCGGTGAAGGAAAAATGGAAAACGTATCTTTCAGAGTATGAGCAGCAAAATAGCACAGAGGATATTTTAGCGGAGCAGGAAGTCATTGCACAGCAGATAAAGGAAATCAAACTGCGTTGACGGCAAAGCTGTTTAAACCGTCAAAAATAAAATTTAAAATAAAAACAGAGTGTGATAAAAGCGGCAGTTGTGCCAATCTATTGTCACACTCTGTTTTATATAGCTTTATAAAATTACTTGGAATTTGCCGTAATCAGTTCCATGATTTTGCCGATAGCGTCATTCTGCTCGCTTAAAGCCATGTTATTGACATAAGTCATGCGCTTCTGATACAGGTCGCGCACGGCCGCAAGCAGTGTTTCCGGTGTAATGTCTTCTTCCATTAAAACAGCGGAGTAGCCGTGTTTTTTAAAGGAGTTGGCATTTAAAATCTGGTCGCCGCGGCTTGCATTGGCAGAAAGCGGAATCAAAAGATTCGGCTTCTTTAAGGCAAGCAGTTCGCAGATTGCATTGGCACCGGCACGCGAAATGACAATATCGCTCATTGCAAATAAATCGCGCATTTCCTTGCTGATATATTCAAACTGGACATAGCCTTCTTTATTTTCAAAGCTTTTATCGGTTTTGCCCTTGCCGCACAGATGAACCACCTGGAAATCCTTTAACAGCTCCGGTAAAATGGCACGCACGGCATTGTTGACCTTTACGGCGCCGGTGCTTCCGCCGACAACAAGAATGACCGGTTTTTCTGTGTTGAAATGACATAGATTCAGTCCGGCAAGTTTATTGCCCTGTAACAGTTCCTTCCGGATAGGAGAACCGGTAAGCACAGCTTTCTGTTGTGGGAGATACTGAACCGTTTCCGGGAAATTACAGCAGATTTTCGTTGCGGAACGCATGGCAATTTTATTGGCAAGTCCCGGTGTCATATCAGATTCGTGGATAATAACCGGAATCCGCTTATGTCCTGCCGCTAAAACAACCGGCACGGATACAAAACCGCCCTTGGAAAAGACGATATCCGGCTTGATTTTGCGCATCAGCGTCCTTGCCTGAAAATACCCTTTGAGAACGCGGAACGGGTCGGAAAGGTTTTTAAGGCTTTTGTAGCGTCTTAATTTTCCGGAAGAAATGCCGTAATACGGGATTTCAAGGTCTTCAATCAGCTGTTTTTCAATGCCGGTATAAGAACCGATGTAAAAAACTTCATATCCGGCTTCCTTTAAGCTCGGAAGCAGTGCAATATTCGGTGTAACGTGTCCGGCAGTACCGCCGCCGGTAAGTACAATCCGTTTCATAATAATCCTCATTTCTGAGCAGCTTGTTGTAAAGAGGCGATGAGAAATTTGCGAAAGCGGTTTTTCATCTGCCATCATAGCTATTTGTTTTTGCTCATAAACAATATAGCCAACGTCAAGCTACGCTTGCCGTGTAAAAAATAAATAATCCGTTAAATACTACATTTTATGGGAAAAACGTTCTTTAAAGCTGCAATGCCGGCACAGTGGTTCAACGGCACGTTTGGCACGGAAGCCTTCTATAAAACGCACACTCCGTTCCCCGGCAAGAATGTCCTTTAGCGGTGTTGTAAAAATATTGCCGAGCGCCATGACGGCATTGCCGTCTAAGCAGCACGGAACGACCGTTCCGTCACTTAAAACCGCCATATGCTGGCGCAGTCCCTGACAAAAGCCCCTGTCGTTGCAGTACGCATTATCAAGTGCAGGCCATTCAAAAGGTGACTGCACATTGACGTACAAATGTCGTTTAATCACGCAGTTTTTTTCTCCGAACAGTGTTGGAACACCGGTGGTATTCCACAGCCGCAGGGAAATCTCAGTATCCGTCTGTGCAAGCAGTGTTTCACAGGAGGCAAATAACTGCGCAATGTAAGTATCCATGTCAATGCAGTCATTGTCGTCTGCGCTGTGCAGGGAAACATTCATCTGATGGGGAGGCTGTGCAAGCAGTATGGGAAGTTTTTGCGCAAGCAGTGTCCCGTTTGTTGTAAGATTTACGGTTACACCTGCCCTGCGGCACAGCGCAAGAATTTCATCAAGCTGCGGATGCAGCAGCGGTTCGCCCTTTACATGCAGATAAATGTAGTTGGTGTACGGACGAATCTGCTGTAAGGTATGTGCAAATTCATCGACAGACATAAAATGTGGACTGCGCAGGGTTTCCTGACAAAAAGAACATTTTAAATTACAGGAACTGGTGATTTCTATATAAATGCGCTTAAAACGCGCCACATTTCCCATAATTAATTCTGAGCCTTATACTGCTTTAAAGCCGTTGCAAGCTGGTCCGGGCAGGAAGTAGACTTAAATCCGCAGCGGATACCTTCCATACGGCGGATGGCTTCATCAATATCCATGCCTTCTACTAAAGCAGCAACACCCTGTGTATTGCCGGAGCAGCCGCCCTCAAAAGCTACATTGGTTACTTTATTATCAACAACATCAAAATGAATGGCGCGTGAACAGACGCCCTGTGTTTTATAATTCATCATTTTCTCTCCTTTGTTTTTTGCATTGTCATGGTATCATAAAATGAAGCGGGATACAAGAAAATTTATCTAAACAAAGGATAATTGTGCCATGATGTCCGGTAAGGAATCAACAGGATAAAGTTGCAAATTACGAGTGGTATGGGTATAATTATTAATATGCGGTAAAAGCCGCACAATGAAGAAAAATTTGTATAAAATGCTATGAGTGTCAAATCTACATTTTCCGCTCATAGAAGGATTGAAAACGGAGTAGCAAATGGCACGGAAAAAGAAGAAAAAACGACGCCTGAAAAAGGGGGCTGCACTCGTTTTAAAATGGTCCATTGCAATGATTATCATAGGAACTGCCGCATTTTTTCTGATGAATATGGTATATAACCGGGGCATTTATGTAAAGACACACCCGCTGGTACTCGATATGGAAGAAGATGTATCGGCAGAGGATTTTATTGAAACGTATGATGACACAGAGGTGCTGGTCACTTTTGTAGATATGCCGGTGCATCAGATTGGAAAGCAGACGGTTGAGTTTGTAGTGGAAAATAAAAAGGGAAGAAGTAAAAAATATACACAGACACTCGAATGGGTGCATAAAGATAAAACAGCGCCGCAGATTAACGGTGTACATAACATCACAGTGACCATCGGGGATACTGTTTCATATCTGGACGGGGTCAGTGCCGTGGATGATGTGGACGGACCGGTGAATGTAACGGTTGAAAAGGTGTCTGTCAATACAAGACAGACGGGAACGTACCCTATCGCTTATCTGGCAACAGACAGTGCGGGCAACCTGGCAAAGGTCAATGCAAGCGTAACCGTGGTGGAACGTGCACAGGACTGGCAGGAGGCATATGCGCTGGTTGACAGTGTACTGGCAAAGATTACAACACCGCAGATGTCACTCGGACAAAAGGCAAAAGCCATTTTTGATTATGCGCATAACAATATTACGTATGCGGGCGTGCGCCTTGCAGATGACTGGGATGCGGAATGGTATGCAGGACTTCAGAATATTGAGCAGAACGGCACGACAGGCGGCGACTGCTATACGTATTATGCTGTTGCAAATGTGCTGTTACAGCGTGCCGGAGCGGAAACCATGCGTGTGGAGCGGCAGAACGCAGGGGACGGCAGCCACCACTACTGGATTTTGTGTAATGTTGGGACAGGCTGGTATCATTTTGATGCCACACAGATTTCCAACGGATTTACGTGTTTTATGCTGACGGATAAGCAGGTGCGCGACTTTACACAGATAAAGCCGAATTTCTATGATTTTGCCGCAGACCGGTATCCTGCAACACCGCAGACGGAATTTGTCCTGCAATAAGCAATCCGTTTATTATGGAAGGAAAAGAAAATGAAGACACTGGGAATTTTAGGCGGAATGGGACCGATGGCGACTGCCTGTTTTATGGAACGGATAACCGCAATGACAGCGGCAGATACCGACCAGGAGCAGATACCGGTGATTGTATACAGCAATACACAGATTCCTGACAGAAGTGCGTATCTTTTAGGCAGACCGCAGGCGGAAAATCCTGTGACGGCATTACGGCAGACGGCGCATTTTTTAGACGGTGCATGTGATTATATTGCAATGCCGTGTGTGACAGCACATGCGTTTTATACGCAGATACAACAGGAACTTTCCCATGCCGTGCTTTTCAATATGGTTGAACTGACGGTGCAGTCCTTAAAGGCACAGAACATAAAAAAAGCGGGACTGCTGGCAACGGACGGCACGATTGCAGGTGGTGTATTTAAAGAAAGTTTAAAAAATGCAGGAATCGAGAGTGTTCTGCCGGGTGCGCTGTCACAAAAAAGCCTTATGGCGCTGATTTACCGGATAAAAGCGGGAAAAGAGCCGGATATGGTGGCGTTTAACCGCATTTTACAGGAACTCGTATCCGGCGGCGCAGAAAGAATCGTACTTGGCTGTACGGAAATTTCCATTTTAAATTTAAAAGAAAAATGTCCGTGTGCCGTACCGTATACAGACTGTATGGAACTGCTGGCGGAGGCGGCGGTGGCAGCGTGCGGCGGACAAGTCGCTCAGAAATGGAGGCAAATGCGAAAATCCATAAATTAAAGATTTTCGCACATCAAGCGTAGCTTGATGTTTCACTTTGTGCCGCAGGCGTCACAAAGTCGTTTTATCGCAGAGCCAAATAAGATTTGGCTCGCGATTCCTCCGGCATTAAAATGCCTGCGGAATGAGGAAAATGCGAAAAATATGCTTGAGAGCATATTTTTCACACGGAGATTTGTTTCTGAGCGAAAACAAATCTCTCTGATTGCAGATGAGAAATCGCCTGCGCGGATTTCTCATCGCAGCTTCGCGACAAAGTCGCTTAGGAATGAGGTAGTATGAGAAATGTATTAGAATATCTGGAAGCGGCATATCTGAGAGCACCGGAAAAGACGGCATATGCCAGTGAAACGGACAGCCTTACGTTCCGGCAGGTTTATATGCAGGCGCGGTCTGTCGGAACAGTGCTTTTAAAAGATGGATTGTATAAAAAGCCGGTGGTGGTTTTTATGGAAAAAAGCCCGCAGACGATTACTGCATTTTTAGGTGTGGTTTATGCGGGGTGCTATTATGTGCCGGTTGATGAGGAAATGCCGTCTTACAGAATGGAACTGATTTTTAAGACACTTTCGCCGCAGGCGGTAATCTGCGATAAAGCAACAACAGATAGGCTTTACAAAATGGGCTATCAGGGACAAGTATATTTATATGAGCAGATATCAGCTACACCGCAGGATACGAAAGCACTGTCGGCAGTCCGTGAAAAAAGCATTGATACCGATGCACTGTATATTGTATTCACATCGGGTTCAACAGGCATCCCAAAAGGTGTTGTAGCCTGCCACCGTTCAGTCATTGATTATATTGAAAATCTTTCAGCAGTGTTGCAGGTATCGGGGGATACCGTGTTTGGCAATCAGGCACCGCTGTATGTCGATGCCTGTTTAAAGGAAATATATCCGACCTTAAAATTTGCGGCAACGGCATACCTGATACCAAAGCAGTTATTTATGTTTCCGGTGAAGCTTGTTGAATTTATCAATGCTCATCAGATTAATACCATCTGCTGGGTTGTTCCGGCACTGACGATGATATCGGGACTGGGCGCATTTGAAAAAGCAGTGCCGTCATCTTTAAAGACGATTGCATTCGGCAGTGAAGTGTTTCCGGCAAGACAGCTTGCACTCTGGAGAAAATATGTCCCCAATGCACGGTACATCAATCTGTACGGACCGACGGAAGCAACCGGAATGTCCTGCTACTATGTTGTGGACAGGGAATTTAAGGAAGACGAAGTGATTCCGATTGGCAGACCGTTTCCCAATACCGGCATTCTGCTTTTAAATGAAGACGGAAAAGAAGTAACGCAGGGAGAAAAGGGCGAAATCTGTATCCGTGGAACGGCGGTGACCATGGGATATTACCGCCAGCCGGAAAAGACTGCCGGGAATTTTGTGCAGAATCCGCTCAATAAGGACTATCCGGAGATTATTTATAAGACCGGAGATTTGGGTTATTATAATGACCGCGGAGAATTAATGTTTGCTTCCCGTAAGGATTATCAGATTAAACATATGGGGCATCGTATTGAACTTGGTGAAATTGAAGGCAGTGTAAACTGCATGGAAAAAATTGCAGGCGGCTGTTGTATTTATGATGAGGAAAAGAAAAAAATTGTATTATTTTATGCGGGAGAAGTACAGCCGACAGAGGTGCTTGCCTTTTTAAAGGAGCGTCTTCCACGCTACATGGTGCCGGGCGTTTTACGACAGGTGGATAGATTGCCGCTGACCTTAAACGGCAAAGTCGACCGCATGAAATTAAAAGAGATGTATGCTGGAGAATAGAAGAAATATGGAACAATTAATTGAAATTTTAAAAGAACTGCACCCGGATGTGGATTATGAAAACTGTACCACATTGATTACGGATAAGATTTTGGATTCGTTTGACATGATTACGATTATCGCCGAGGTGCATAACCGGTTTGATGTTGTCATTCCGGCAGATGAATTAGGACCGGAAAACTTTAATTCGGCACGGGCGCTGTATGCGCTGATTACACGTTTAGAGGATGAATAACCATGCTTTTTACATCATTTGAATTTGTGGCATTTCTAGCGTGTGTGCTGGTGCTGTATTATCTGATTCCGGTGCGGTTTCAGTGGATTTTACTGCTTGTTGCAAATGTATTTTTTTACGCACGTTCCGGGCTTTACGGGCTGCTGTTTATGGGAGTTACGATTGTGACCTCATATGCCGCCGCCCGTATCATGTCTGCGGTGCAGTACCACATGGATGACACGGTAAAGGCACACAAAGAAGTCTGGTCAAAGCAGGAGCGCAAAGCGTACAAACAGCAGATAAAGCGTAAAAAGCGCATGATTTTTATAGGTTGTCTTCTTGTGAATCTTGGAATTCTTGCGGTTTTAAAATATACGAATTTTGCGATTGCCAATGTAAACGGCATTGCGGCGCTGTTTACCGGTAGACACTCCATTGCCCGTGTGAATCTGGTACTGCCGCTTGGCATTTCCTTTTATACGTTTCAGACAATGGGATATGTGATTGACGTTTACCGCGGTAAGGCCGAAGCAGAAAAAAATATTTTTAAAATGGCGCTGTTTACGTCCTTTTTTCCGCAGCTGATACAGGGACCTATCAGTCGTTTCGGCGAACTGTCACAGACATTGTATGCGCCGCACCGGTTTGATTTCAGGACGGTGTGGTTCGGGCTGGAGCGTGTGCTGTGGGGCTATTTTAAAAAGCTGGTCATCGCAGACCGTATCGTGGTGGCGGTCAATGCCATTGTGGGACAGCCGGATATTTACAGCGGATTCTACGTATTTTGCGGCATGCTTTTTTATGCGGCAGAATTATATGCCGACTTTACCGGTGGCATTGATATTACAATCGGTATTGCGCAGATGTTTGGCATACAGCTTGCCGAAAACTTTGAACGACCGTATTTTTCAAAAAATATTGCGGAATACTGGCGCAGATGGCACATTACCATGGGAACGTGGTTTAAGGATTATCTGTTTTATCCGCTGTCTGCGTCCATGCCGGTGCTGTCAATGTCTACATTCTGCCGGAAACATTTCGGCGTGGCGGCAGGCAGGCGGATTCCGGTGTATTTTGTAACACTGGTGGTATGGTTTGCCACGGGAATCTGGCACGGCGCAAGCTGGAATTTCATTGTGTGGGGGCTGTTAAATGCCGTAGTCATTCTGCTTTCACAGGAATGTCGTCCGCTTTATGAAAAATTTCACGAACGTTTTCCGGGCATACAAAAAAAATATGCCTACCGTATTTTTCAGGTGGTGCGCACGGTGCTTTTGATGTCCTCACTGCGTATGCTGGACTGTTACCGGAATGTCGGGCTGACTTTTAAAATGTTTGGGACGATGTTTACGGACTGGAATATGACAGCGGCGATGAAGGGACTGTTACAGCTCGGTCTGACAGCGGCGGATTATGCGGTTGTGGCAGTGGCAGTTGTTCTGGTGCTGTGTGTCAGCTTAAAACAGCGGAGAGGCAGTATCCGGGAGCGGCTTTATGAAAGAACAGCGGCAGTGCAGTATCTTGTCGTTTTTGCGCTTTTATTTGCCATTTTAATTTTCGGCGCGTACGGAATCGGGTACGATGCGAATCAGTTCATATATAACCAGTTTTAAAAAATGTTTGTACATAAAGAGGTTTGGGAAGACACGGCGGTTTCATGCTTTAAACCGTGTATTATAATGAAGAAAGGACAGAAATGGTACGCAGTAAAATAAAAACTTTAGGCATTGTGGCAGTTCTTATGGTGCTTTCTGTCCTTGCCCTGTACTTTGCCCAGGCATTGCTCATGCCAAAGTATATGTCAAATGTAAAGGAAGGCGCACTCATTGCCGAGTATTATAAAGCACCGAAAAACAATGATGTCATATTTATCGGGGACTGTGAGGTTTATGAAAATATTTCTCCGGTTACACTCTGGCAGGAATACGGCATTACAAGCTATATCCGCGGCAGCGCGCAGCAGCTGATCTGGCAGTCGTATTATTTATTGGAAGAAACCCTGCGGTATGAAACACCAAAGGCGGTCGTGTTTAACGTGCTGTCCATGAAGTACAATGAACCGCAGAATGAAGCGTATAACCGCATGACCTTAGACGGCATGAAGTGGTCGGACAGCAAGGCGGCATCCATACGGGCTTCCATGACAGAAAAAGAAAGTTTTATAAGCTATGTATTTCCACTGCTTCGGTTTCATTCGCGGTGGAGTGCATTGACAAAAGAAGATTTCCGGTATATGTTTTCAAAAGATATGGTTTCGTATAACGGATATTTATTGCAGACGGAGAGAAAGGGTGTGACGACACAGCCGAGAAAGACGCCGCTTGCCGATTATTCGTTTGGTGAAAATGCGTGGGACTATCTGGATAAAATCACGCAGCTTTGCAAGGAAAAAAATATCCGTCTGGTGCTGATGAAAGCACCGACAATTTATCCGGTGTGGTATGATGAATGGGAAGAACAGATCAAAGATTATGCCGCGCAGAAGGATTTGCCGTATTACAATTTTCTGGAGTCCATTCAGGAATCCGGGATTGATTTGACAACCGATACTTATGATGCGGGACTGCACTTAAATGTGTGGGGAGCGGAAAAGCTTTCCCGCTATTTCGGACAGATTCTGCGGACAGAATGTGATCTGCCTGATCACAGGCAGGACAGTGCGGTTTTATCCTACTGGCAGGAAATGGAAGAACGATATGAAGCAGAGAAAGGAACAGCAGATTGATGAAAAAATTTTGGATAACGGCGCTGTGTATTGCAGTGACCGTAATTTCACTTGCAGGCTGCGGCACAGCATCCGGCAGCAGTGCAAAAAATCAGCAGAGCGGTTACATTTTTACCACAGGTGACCAGCAGATTTATATTAATGAAGATGCCCAGACGGTAACAGATGCACTTGGAGCACCGTCTGGCGGCACATATGAGGCATTAAGCTGTGCATTCGAAGGAAAAGATACATTTTACTATTATGACGGCTTTACCTTACAGACGTATGAAAAAGACGGCAAAAAGTATATCTATACAATTACGCTCGAAGATGATACAGTAAATACGGCAGAAGGTATTAAAATCGGTGACAGCTTTGCGGCAGTGACAAAGGCATACGGCACGGATTACGTTGCAGCAGGCAACACCTATGCGTATTCTAAGGATAAAATGACCCTGACATTTGTCATGAATAACGATAAAGTCAGCACGATTTCATATTCACTGCTGACAAGTAAATAAAAAGGAGAATATTATGATAGGAATTATCGGAGCAATGGATGAAGAAGTGGAACAGATTGTAGCAGTCATGGACATTGAACGCGAGGAAACAAAGGCGCAGATGACATTTAAAGCCGGAAAGCTTGTCGGAAAAGATGTTGTCATTGTAAGAAGTGGTATCGGTAAGGTCAATGCGGCGGTCTGCACACAGATTTTAGTGGACGATTTCGGCGTGGATTATGTGATTAATACAGGCATTGCCGGTTCTTTAAAAAATGAAATTAACATTGCAGACATTGTTATTTCGGATGATGTACTGCATCACGATATGGATGCAACAGGCTTTGGCTATGCACCCGGTCAGATTCCGAGAATGGATACGCTCTCATTTAAGGCCGATGCAAAACTGATTGAGCTGGCAAAGGAAAGCTGTGCAAAGGTTGTGCCGCAGATTGGCGTGCATGTGGGCAGAGTTGTCAGCGGCGATCAGTTTATTTCAGACAAGGCGGTAAAGGAAAGAATTAGTGCCAATTTTGACGGTTACTGCACGGAAATGGAGGGCGCAGCGATTGCACAGGCTGCATATTTAAACGGTGTGCCGTTTGTCATCTTACGTGCAATTTCCGATAAGGCAGATGACAGCGCGACCATGGATTATCCGACATTTGAAAAACAGGCAATCCACAACTCTGTTCTTTTATTAAAGGAACTTGTTTCCCGCATTGCCTAGTCGCAAAAGCTTAAAATAAGACGAATATCCCCGATATTTGACGAACGATTTATCGCAGAAATGCTTTTCAATTTAGCATTTCTGCGATATTATTATGTTACGTAATTGAAAGGCAGTATGGCTTATGGGAAAGGAGTGTAAACAAGCTTTAAATGAAAGCTTGTTTGCAACAAGTTGTTCAGAAATGGGGGGAAGTATGAAAATAATAGTAGTGTTGATGGCAGTGGTGTTTATGGCGGGGATGGCTATCTGGCTGTTTTTATTTAAAAATTGCTATGAGATGATACAGGATATCCGCAGCGGAACAAGAAAAGTGCCGGTGATCCGCAAGGCAGTCGACAAGTATGATGACTGCTGTAAGCTGGAGATTGCGGTGAATAACACCGAAGTTTTTGTGGAAAAGATTATCGAAAATGAGAAAATTTGTGGACTGCGCATGAAAGCATGGCAGCGGATTGCGGGAATGGTCAAATATGGGATTGCTTTACTGGGAATATTTTCGGCGGTTCTTTTTAAGGGAAATACAGATGAAGTCTATATCTGTGCGGCGGTCGCGGCGATGTGCTGTGTGTCCCTGCATTTTATGGACTGTATGTCAGATGTGGACGGCTATTTAAAGGATACGGTTGTGGAACTCGTGGATTATCTGGAAAACAGTGGAGCCGTGCGCAGTGAAGCGGGAAAAGTGATGGCTGCAAAATTAAAAGGGAAAGCCGCCAGTGAGTTTATGAAAATGAACAGAAGATATGATAAAATCTGTGCGGCAAAAGGACATTTTTCTTGAAAAAACAACGTCAAATGTTATAATTTGATTAATAAAAGAACTGTACAAACAGACGAAAGGAGTTTTGACAATGAAGATACTGATACTGGATTCAATTACTTTGGGAGATGACATTTCACTGGATAAGTTAAAGGAACTCGGCGAAGTGATTACATATCCGCAAAGCAGCAGGGAAGAAGCAAAACAGCGGATTACAGAACACAATCCGGAAGTCATTATTACCAATAAAGTTGTGATTGACGAAGCGGTATTATCCGGTGCACCGGCGGTAAAAATGATTGCAGAAACCGCCACAGGCTATAACAACATTGACCTTGCCTATGCAAAGGCACATGGCATAACAGTTGCCAATGTTGCGGGATATTCCACACAGTCTGTCATTCAGCATACCTTTGCGCTGTGTTTCTATCTGCTTGAAAAGTTGAGCTATTATGATAACTATGTAAAATCCGGTGCATATATTAACAGTCCGTGTTTTACGCATTTTGATGCAAAATTCCATGAACTTGCAGGCAAGACATGGGGCATTATCGGACTCGGTGCTATCGGTAGGGGTGTGGCAAAAATCGCAGAAAGCTTTGGCTGCAAGGTGATTTATTATTCAGCAAGCGGACATACTTATGATGTACCGTATGAGCGTGTTGAATTTGATGAAATTTTAGCGCAGTCAGACATTTTATCCATTCATGCACCGCTGAATCAGAATACGGAAAATCTGATGAATAAGGCGGCATTTGAGAAGATGAAAAACAGCGCCATTTTAATTAATGTCGGACGTGGTCCGATTGTAAATGATGCGGATCTGGTAGCCGCTTTGAATGAAAATCAGATTGCGGCAGCAGGACTGGATGTGCTGACAAAAGAACCGGTTGAAGCAGACAATCCGCTCAATTCCGTAAAAGACAGTACAAAACTCATTGTAACGCCGCACATTGCCTGGGCAACCGTAGAAGCCCGTACAAGACTGATGGATGAGGTCTATGAAAATATTAAGGCATTTACGGAAGGCAAGGCGCGGAATGTTGTCGGATAAATTTTAATTGTTGAATGGAAAACGGCTGTTCACCCGGATTGCAGGAGTGGACAGCCGTATATATAAAAATGAATACGGATTGACTTCCTCATCGCAGTCCGTTCTTTTTTATATTGCAAATAAAATAAAAGTATGTTATCTTATTAATAGAATATATTCTAAAACTAAGTTTTAAAGCATGATTTTTATAAATCAGTATGTCTTTAAAATCTAAAATTTTCAGTTGAATGTGTATTTAATATTCAGACTGAAATTTCTATTGGCATTTTCTGAGGAGTTTTATACGAAAAAATCCGGGCTGAATCCAATAAAATATTCAAAAAATCAGCAAAAAATCTTGCCGGCAGTTCCACAAGTCCAGTATAATAAAAGAAAGGAAGAATGCATGGATAATACACCATACGATGACGTATTCCGTACACTTTTAACCGACTGTACGGAGTTAATGATTCCGGTTGTGAATGAAATTTTTCATACAAAATATACCGGAAAAGAAACTATCTGCCTGCTTCAAAACGAGCATTTTATCAAGATGCCGGACGGCAGTGAGCAGGAACGGATTACAGATTCCAGCTTTGAAATCATCAGTGAAGAAACAGCACCGACAGCACAGCCACTGAAAAATCAGGTTTACGGCGGTTCTGCCAGCTGTAACACATCACAGCGCAAACGGTATCACATTGAATGTCAGAGTACGGAGGACGGCACCATGATTGTGCGAATGTTTGAGTACGATACAAAGCTTGCATTAGAAAATAGGGAGTTTACATCAAATATTTTGACAGTACAATTCCCAGATTCAGCGATTGTATCCCTCCGGCATACCCAAAACACCCCGGAACACATGACGGTTAAAGTCTTAACTCCGGGCGGAAAGGTATCCTATATCGTGCCGGTATTAAAAGTAAAACGCTATACGATTCATGAACTGTTTGAGAAAAAACTGTTCTTTCTGATACCGTTTCATATCTTTGTGTATGAAAAGGATTTTAAAGAACTTGAAGAAAATAAAAAAAAGTTAAAACAGCTGGAGGAAGAATATGCCGCAATCTGTGAACGGCTTGAAATTGCCTGCCAGATGGGTGATTTAACGGAGTATCCGAAAGTTGTAATTCTTGCAATGTCACGCAAAGTAATAGAGCATTTAGCGGCAAAGTACGAAAAAGTAGCGAAGGGAGTGAGTCAGCAAATGGGCGGAAAAGTATTAAACTATGAAGCAAAAGACATCTTAAACCGGGGACGCGCGGAAGGACGGCGTGAGGGAGAAGAACAGACCAAAATCCAGATTGCAAAAAAACTGCTTGCACTTGGCAATGACATTCAATCGGTAGCAGACTTGGCAGAACTGCCAGAAGAAACAGTTGAGAAGCTGGCACGGTCGATGAATCAGACAAAACGCTGATACACAGATATTTTTGTTACAGTCTAAAAAGTTCCAATACACATTTACAAAAATAAATGTGTATTGGAACTGTATTTATTAAAAAAAATTATTGCAAGAATAGTCTTTCGTATTAGTCTTCTTCAATCACCTGAATTTCCATATAAGAAAAGTCAATGCTGTCAATAAAATTATCCTGATAGAAACGGACTTTGGAATGACGTTTAAACTCCGCAACATTGGAATCCAGCCAGATAGGCTCGCTTAAATCAAAGGCATAGCAGGCACTGTGGATACCGTCAAAAATTTTTCGGGTACGGTTTGTGGCCGCATCATCATTTTCCACCACCATATCCTTGAGCAGATGATTGCTGTCATCAAATAATTTACACCATAATCGGAACATCTTAATTTTCCCGCCTTTCATTTGAGGATTCTTTGAAAAAATCACGGCTGTCTAAGACAACGGTAAACGGACCGTCATTTTCAAGGTCAACACGCATATGTGCACCGAAGCTTCCAGTTTCTACTTTGGTGACTTTTTCGCGGCACAATGCAACAAATTTCTCGTATAAAGCATCAGCACGGTCCGGTTCAAGGGCATCAAAAAAGCTTGGACGGTTTCCCTTGTGGCAGTCTGCGTAAAGTGTAAACTGGCTTACGACAAGCAGTTCGCCACCTACGTCCAAAAGGGAAAGATTGATTTTGTCATTTTCATCAGAGAAAATCCGCAGCTTTGTGATTTTATCCACAAACTTTGGCAGCATTTCTTCAGTATCTCCTTTTCCGGCGCCGAATAAAATCAGCAGTCCTTTACCGATAGAACCGACAGTTTCACCGTCAACGGTGACACTTGCGTGATTGACACGCTGTATTACAA
>OJRO01001346.1_pt1 | contig 17914 bp, 17 predicted proteins | sample 1599221 | NCBI WGS metagenome assembly OJRO01 (sample SAMN03922449, study PRJEB24848) | human gut metagenome | isolation source: stool sample | host: Homo sapiens | place: Germany | collected 2009-11
ACTACAACCTACTTTTTAAGAACAAAATCGGCGAAAGCTCACTTGACATTCACCGATTTATGCCTATAGCAGGGATGAGTCAGTCGCAACTTACGGTAATCCCGATCTGAAACCGGAAGAAAGCTGGAGCTACGAACTTTCAACGACGCTGCAGATCCCGAGTGCCTTCAATCTGACTCTCGGCGTCTTCTGGACGGACTTCAAGAACAAGCTCGATGTTGAAGAAAAGTTCAATGGTACGGACTCGCGAGACATCAATAGGGGCAAAGTTCGTGCGAAGGGCGTTGAAGTTCTCCTGAATACGGCTTCCTTCTCTGGGTTCCGCTTTACGGGCGGCTACACCTATACGTATTCGGAAGTTTTATCCGGGGATCTGACTCCTCGTCCCGGGAACTGGCCTGCCAGCAAGCGTCCGAATGATTTGCCGCGGCACTCGCTTACGGCGCGTCTGGATTACGACTATCAGAACTTCAATGCGTACATCAAGACGACGTCGAAGTTTGATTCGGAGAATCAAAACACCAAGGGCGGCCCCGATATTAATAAATACAAGAACTACACGGTTCTTGACATCGGAGCGTCTTACGTCTGGGCAAAAAATCATACATTTGCGGTCGCGCTCAACAACGTAACGGATGTGGGCCTCGATTGGGTGCCTAATACGAGCCACAAGGGTTACGCCAACGCCTATCGCGACTACCTTGACGGACGCAATCTGTGGCTCTCCTACACCTACTCTTTCTGATAAGCGCGCAAGCGTTTGCTGAAAGCTTTTTTAACTCCGGCTCGACTGGCCAAAAGCCGGCCGGGCCGCTTCCACGAAACGGGAGCGCTTCCACGCCCCGCATAATTTCCATTTGTCTGAGGTTTAATAATGGAATTCATCAAGGAAAGCGTCGACTACGCGATCTTCATCATTCTCGGGTTGATGGGCTTCGTGACGATCTGGCTCACGATTGAACGCCTGATGTTCATGAAGAAGTGCCGTCCTTCGGACTATGCGACGAAGGATGAGTACGACGAAGCGCTCACCAACAATCTGACGACGCTCTACATCATTTATTCAAATGCCCCCTACGTAGGTCTTCTCGGCACCGTGATCGGCATCATGATCACCTTCTACGACATGGGCCAGTCCGGGAACATCAATGCTTCCGACATCATGATGGGCCTTTCTCTTGCCCTGAAGGCGACGGCTCTGGGCCTCACGGTCGCGATCCCGACCCTCATTATTTACAACGGTCTTCAGAGAAAGATCAATGTCCTTTCGTCGCGCTGGAAGAGCGCAAAAGAGGAGCAGTAAATGATTGAGATCCCGAAAAAGGAACCGCTCAACATCGTTCCCTTCATCGACATCATGCTGGTGCTTCTGGCAATGGTGCTCTCGATTTCCACCTTCATCGCCAAGGGCGAGATCCAGATCAATCTGCCGAAGTCGAAGTCTGCGGCAACGCCTCAGCAGGCTGACCAGCACCCGAAGCTTGTTCAAGTGGACGCAGCGGGCGACTTCTTCTGGGACGGCGAAAAGATGTCGCTCGATGAGTTGAACGATGTGATCGCCCACATGCCGCGCGATCAGCGCGTGCATCTTCGCATCGACAAGGATTCGAAATTCGACCGCTTCATTCAGGTGATTGACCTCTTCAAGGCGAATAACCATGAAAACTTCACCATCGCAACAGAAAAAGAAGGACACTGAGCGCAACTTTCAGTCGTTTCTTCTGGCGTGCTGCGTCTACGCTCCGCTCCTCTGGGTGATTTTCTGGAGTGCGCCGTCGCTCACCTACAAACCCTCCGGGCAGGTGGCGTCGGTGTCGCTTTCGTTCGCGCAGCTTTCCGGAGGCGGAGCGCCTCAGGAAGAGGTTGCTCCCGAACCGCAGCCTGAAGCCGCACCCGAACCGGAGCCAGAACCCGAGCCGCCTCAGCCGGAGCCGGAACCCGAAGCGCCGCCGCCCGAACCTGAGCCTATTCCTGAACCGGAACCCGAGCCGGAGCCGGAACCTCAGCCCGAGCCTGAACCCGAACCTGAGCCGAAGCCTGTTAAGAAGGAAGTGGTGAAGCCGGTCGAGAAGCCGAAGCCCAAGCCTGAAAAGCGGGTTGAAAAGCCGAAGACCGAGAAGCAGAAGACGGAACAGCCGAAGACCATCGAGACGGCTAAGAAGTCAGACGCGCCTCAGGCAGCTGCCGCGCCGGCGGCTATCGCCCCGGGGCCTGCTGCGCAGCAGGCCGGCGCTCAGACCGCTCATGCGGGAAACGGCATCTCCACTTTGGTTTACGGTGAAATTGACGATCCGTTCTTGACTGAAGTGAAGCGTGCGGTGGAGGAATCGCTCCACTATCCGCGCAAAGCCAGGATGTTCCACATCGAGGGTACGGCCGTCGTGCAGTTCATCGTTAATCCGAGCGGCAAGCTGACTGAACTCACGATTTATAAATCCGCCGGACATCCGCTCCTCGACAAGGCCGCGATGCGCGCCGTGTCGGATGCTGAATCGCGCTGGAGCCGTCCGAAGGGAACCGTGCGCCTGCGCTTCCCGATTCAGTTCCAGCTGAAGGGTTGATGGATCCTTTTCAGAGCCTGGTAAAGCCTCCGTTTCCCGTTCGTGCAAATAGCCGGGCGGGACGGAGGCTTTATCATTCCGGGTCATGACAGAAGCTCCTTCATCGAATCCGGATCCGAATCAAAAGGCGCCTGCGGGAGAAGAGTCCCGCCCGGGCGTCCGGGTCGTTGCGCGCCTCTACGGCGAGCCGATGACGGAACTCCCGGAGGGACTCTACATTCCTCCCGACGCGCTCGAAGTCATTCTTGACCGCTTCGAAGGCCCTCTTGATCTTCTTCTCTGGCTCATCCGCAGCCAGAAGTTCGATGTCATGGACATTCCGATGACGAAGCTCACGGAACAGTACATGGCGTATGTGGAACTCATCCGCCGCACGAATCTTGAACTGGCATCGGCCTATCTCGTGATGTCGGCAACCCTCATGGCGATCAAGAGCCGGATGCTGCTCCCGAAGCGCCCCGACGCCGGTGAGGGCGAGGAAGCCGAGGATCCGAGAGCCGAGCTTATGCGGAGGCTCCTCGAGTACGAACGCATGCGGGAGGCGGCAAGGCTTCTCGACGAGCTCCCGCGCCTGGACAGGGATTTTCTGGTTCCGGCGGGAAGCTTCTTCGACGTGCCCGTCAAGGACCTTCCGGTCATAACGCCGGCAGAGCTTTCGCTGGCCTGGGAGGCGGTGGAAGCCGATGCCGCGCTATCGGCGAGCCACCACGTGACGCGGGAGGAGCTCTCGGTGAGAGAGCACATGACGGGGATTCTGAGGATGCTTCAGGGGCAGGACTATGTTCGCCTCACAGACCTGATGGGCGACGAAGCCGATCAGCAGCAGCTCACCGTGTGGCTTCTCGCATCGCTTGAGCTCGCAAAAGTCTTCCTCATTCAGATCCAGCAGGCGGAGTCCTACAGTCCCGTGTACCTTCGCAATGACAACCGGTCATTCATGGTCTATGAAGAGGCGCCTTCGACCGATAAGGAAAAGACGCCTGAGGAACTCGAAGCCGAATGGAAGGAATTTTTTGAGGGCATTCAGCTTCCCGGCACCCAGGGAACGCTCTTCTGAATACGAAAAGGCATAAAAAGGCCGCCCGGAGAGAATCTCTCGGGCGGCCTGAAGGCGTTGAATCTTCAGCCTTTCAATCAGGCCTGAAACTCAGCCTTTTCCTTCTTTTCTTCCTCAGCGAGTTCCGCAAGGACGATATCGGCGCGCGCCATGGCGAATTCCATGTCGGGGACGAGATTGGGTCCGAGCGCCTGCGCAATGCCCGTGCGTTCAAGCTGACGCAGCGGATGGCCGGAAGCGCCTGCGATGATGAGCTCGTGATGATGGCGGTGGAGCGCTCTCACGAAGACCTCGATCTGGTCCATCGCGGAGTTGTCGATGTTGACGAGATCCGTGAAGTCGAGAATGACGATCTTCGCAGAGTCCGCGGCCATGAGGCGGTGCGGATCGGTGACGTGCTCGAGCTTCGAGATGGAGCCGAAGAAGAGCGCGCCGCGGATGTGCCAGGCTTCAACGGTATCGGGCATGTGGAAGGGCAGCGTCGCGGGTTCCACAACCGTGATGTTGTTCATGCGGATGAGGAAGAAGATGCAGGCGACGACGAGGCCGAATTCCACCGCCACGGTGAGGTCGAAGATCACCGTGAGGAAGAAGGTGAGAAGAAGCGTGGCCTTATAGGAGAGCGACATGCGCTTGAGGCGCACGAATTCCTTCCAGTTGCCCATGTTCCAGGCAACGAAGACGAGGATTGCGGCAAGCGCGGAAAGCGGGATGCTCGCGGCGAGCGGCGCGGCGACGAGGATGACGACGAGAAGCGTCACGGCGTGCACCATGCCGGCCACGGGCGAGAAGGCGCCCGACTTGATGTTCGTCACCGTACGCGCGATGGTGCCGGTGGCGGGAATGCCGCCGAAGAAGGGCACGACCATGTTGGCGACGCCCTGACCCATCAGTTCCTGATTGGGGTCGTGGCGGTCGTCGGTCATCGTGTCGGCAACGCGCGCGCAGAGGAGGCTTTCAATGGAGCCGAGCACGGCGAGGGTCAGCATGGCGCCGTAAAGCTGCTTGGCGCTCTGCCAGTCGAATTCAGGGAGGCGCAGTTCAGGGAGCCCCTGCGGGATGCCGCCGAACTTGCTGCCGATCGTCTCAACGGGGATGTTGAAGAGGCTCACGAAAACGGTCGAGAGAATGAGCACGACCACGGTGCCCGGCAGATGCGCGATCCAGCGCTTCCACTGCGGACCATTCATCGAATAGCCCTTCGGCCAGAAGAAGATCACGAGGAAGCTCGTGAGCGCAATGCCGAAGGCCCAGGGATTGAAGGTCTTGATGTGCGCGATGATCGTGAGAATCATCTCGAAGAAGTCGGCCGGCATCTTGGCAATCGAGAGGCCGAGGAAATCCTTCACCTGCTGCAGGCCGATCATCACTGCAATGCCGTTCGTAAAGCCGATCACGATCGAAATCGGGATGAACTTGATGAAGCCTCCGAGCTTGAAGAGCCCCATGAAGAAGAGAATGATGCCCGAGCCGATGGTCGCGAGCATCAGGTTCGAGAGCCCGTACTGGGCGATGATGCCGTAGATGATGACGACGAAGGCGCCCGCCGGGCCGCCGATCTGCACGCGGCAGCCGCCGAGAAGCGAGATCAGAAAGCCCGCGATGATGGCCGTGTAGAGGCCCGCTTCCGGCGGAACGCCCGAAGCGATGCCGAAGGCCATGGCAAGCGGGAGCGCCACCATGCCGACGGTAAGGCCGGCAGAGATGTCGCGGGTAAGCATGTGGCGGCTGTAGCCCTTGATGCTGTCAAGAAGCACCGGCCGGAAGTGCGCGAGCGGCAGATGGTGCAGGAATTCTCCTGCCTGCTTTGAGAAGCTCATTTTTTTGAGAGAAAAGAGGGCAATGAGGGAAAAAAGAGAGGGCCAATAGTTTAAGAAAAAAGGCGCGGCCATATGGCCGCGCCCTTTTGCGCTAACTCAAAGCGATTACCGTTTGTGCGGCAATCTCGGGTTATTCCTTAGCGAATGCGCATGCCGGGCTGAGCGCCCGAATCAGGCGAAAGGAGGAAGAGCCCGAGCGACTTGTCGGCGGCGTCCGACGCGGCGAGCACCATGCCTTCGGAGACGCCGAAGCGCATCTTGCGCGGGGCGAGGTTCGCGATCATCACCGTAAGGCGCCCTTCGAGGTCGGAGGGCTTGTAGGCGCTCTTGATGCCGGAGAAGACGTTGCGGGTGCGGCCTTCGCCGAGGTCGAGCGTGAGGCGGAGAAGCTTGGTCGAGCCTTCAACTTCTTCGCACTTGACGATCTTCGCGACGCGAAGATCAACCTTCGTGAAGTCGTCGATCGTCACTTCCGGGGCGATCGGTTCGCCGCCCGGGACCGCGGGTTCGGGTTCCGGCGCCTTTTCGGGCACGAGGACGTTGAGCTGCTTCTCCATGTCGACGCGCTGCATGAGGTGCTGGTAGGGCTTGATCTGATCCGCGCTCGAGAGGTGCTTAGCGGCATCGGCCCAGGCGAGGGGCGCGATCGAGAGGAAGTTTTCGACGCGTTCGGCCGTGGCGGGAAGCACGGGCTTGAGGCAGAGCGTGAGGAGACGGAAGCATTCGAGCGCAACGGAGGAAACGTGGTGCAGCTCTTCGGCCTTTTCGGGGTGCTTCGCGAGCTCCCAGGGCTTCTTTTCATCAACGTATTCGTTGACGAGGTCGGCCAGCTCCATCACAAGGCGCGTGGCGCGGGCGAATTCCCGGGCCTCGTAGAAGGCGGAAACTTCCGGAACGCGGCTCATGAGCTCCCCGACCAGGGGATCCGTCATGGCGGAGTCGAGCACGCGGCCCTCGAAGCGCTTCACGATGAAGCCCGCGGCGCGCGAGGCGATGTTCACGTACTTGCCGATCAGGTCGGAATTGACGCGCTGCGCGAAGTCGATCTTCGTGAAGTCGACGTCCTCAACGCGCGAATTCATCTTGGCGGCAAGGTAGTAGCGCAGCCACTCGGCATTCATGCCGAGCTTCAGGTACTCGAGCGGCGAAATGCCCGTGCCGCGGCTCTTGCTCATCTTTTCGCCGTTCACGGTCATGAAGCCGTGGGCGTTGATGTGATCCGGCACGCGGAAGGGCTTGCCGGAGAACTTCAGCATGGCAGGCCAGAAGAGCGTGTGGAAGTAGATGATGTCCTTGCCGATGAAGTGAATCTGTTCGGTTTCTGGATCTTCGAGGAATTTTTCGAAGTCAAAGCCCTTCTTTTCGGAATAGGCCTTGAGGGCGGCGAGGTAGCCCACAGGGGCGTCGAGCCAAACGTAGAAGTACTTGCCCGGAGCGTCCGGAATTTCAATGCCGAAGTAGGGCGCATCGCGCGAGATGTCCCAGTCGGCGAGGTGACCGTCGGCGCCAAGCCATTCGCTGTCCTTGGCGAGCACCTCTTCCTGCACGGAGGGCTTGCCGTCCTTGCCCGTGCCCTTCGTCCAGTGGCGCAGGAACTCAACGCACTGCGGGTCGGAGAGCTTGAAGAAGTAGTGCGTGGACGTGCGCAGTTCCGGGCGGGAGCCCGAAAGCGTCGAATAGGGATTGATCACCTCGGTGGGCGAATAGACGGCCGAGCACTTTTCGCAGTTGTCGCCGTACTGGTCGGGCGCGCCGCAGCGCGGGCAGGTGCCCTTGATGAAGCGGTCCGCGAGGAACATGCACTTCACGGTGTCGTAGAACTGCTCGACATCCTTCGTGTAGATGAGGCCTGCGGCCTTGAGGCGGCGGTAGATCTCCTGCGAGAGCTCGTGGTTTTCCTTCGAGTCGGTCGAACCCCAGTAGTCGTGGCTGATGTGGAAGCCGTCGAGGTACTGCTTGCGGCCGGCGGCGATTTCAGCGACGAAGGCCTGCGGGGTGAGGCCGCGCTTCTGGGCGGCAATCATGATCGGCGCGCCGTGCACATCGTCCGCACCGACAAAATGCACGATGTTGCCGCACATGCGTTCGTGACGAACCCAAATGTCGGCCTGGATGTATTCCATGATGTGACCCATATGGAAGGCGCCGTTCGCATAAGGAAGAGCCGTGGTCACGAAAAGTTTGCGCTGAGTCATGTGTTGTCTTCAGATTCTGATGAGAATTTCAGCGCGGGCGCATCTCAGCGGCCTGATGGAAGCCGGTCCGGGCGCCCGCACCGATGCGGGAGGAAAAATGCGGCAAAGAATTTACATTATCTGCCGCCCGGGCGCCCGTGAGAAGATGGTTTTTTAAGGAAAGAGACGATTTACTGCGAGGCTTCCGCCTGAATCGCCGCCACGAGCTCGGCCCATTTCGGGGTTTCGGACTCAATGAAGCGGATGAAGTCGGCGCTCGTCCCGGGGCGCGGTTCGGCGCCCTTCTTCGAGAGGCTCGCAACAACCTCAGGGCGCCTGAGCGCACGCGCGAGCGCGGCGGAGACGCGGTTGACGAGTTCGTCCGGGGCTCCCTTGGGAAGCACGATGCCGTCCCAGGCGGAGAGTTCGACGTCTGCAACGCCCGCTTCGGCAAAGGTCGGAATGTCGGGAGCGATCGCAAGGCGCTGCTTTGACGCGGCGCCGAGCGCCGTGAGCTTGCCGCTTCGCACGTGCTGCAGGGCGTTGGGCGCTACGTCGATCATGAAGGGAATGCGGCCCGAGAGGACGTCGAGCATGGCGGCCGCACCTCCGCGATAAGGCACGTGCGTGAGTTCAAGACCCGCGCGGCGCGCAAAGAGGAGGCCCGCGAGGTGGCTCGTCGTGCCGATGCCCGAGGAGGCGAAGTTCACTTCCTTTGGGTGAGCCTTGGCCCAGGCGACGAGGCTCTTCAGATCCGTGACGCCGGCGATAGCATTCGGATTGAGAACGCCCACCAGGCCGATTTCGGAAATCATGCCGGCCGGCCGGAGCTCTTCGCGGGGATTAAAGGGGACGTTGGGATAAAGGAGCGGATTGACGCAGAGGATGCCGTTCGTAACGTACCCGAGCATGGAGCCGTCGGCGCGGGCGCGCGAAAGATGGCGGGCGCCGATCGTGCCGCCTGCACCCGGGCGGTTGTCGACCCAGATTTTGGTGCCGAGCTCCTCGGCAAGGGCGCCCGCAACCGAGCGGGCGAGCACGTCGCCGCCGCCCCCCGCAGGGAAAGGAACAACGAGGCCCGAGGATTCGGTGTTGGCGAAAGCGTTGGCGGCAAACGCTCCGCTCGCGGTCAATCCCATGAGAAGGCCGGCGTTCTGAATGATCTGACGACGCGTAAACATGAGGGTCAGCTCCAGTAGTTGAAATTCTATCGTCGGTTATTGATTTGGTATGCTTTCTTTGGGATAAAAGCAGGTCCGACGAGTGTAGCCGGACTCGACTACGAATCCGAGCACTTAAAGTTTGCGAATTGTTTCTGCCCTTAGTCCGATCGGCGTAAGGAAGCTTTCGGGGAGGCCAATTAGAATCTCTCAGACATTAAAGAAGAGCAGCAGAATCGGCTCTTTCCTATTTTGAGGAGTCCCCCATGACGATTTCCACTTCTCAGGTTGAGGAGCGCCTTTCCAAACTGATCGATCCCGTGGTCGGTGCGGACTATGTTTCCGCCCGCATGCTGAAGGGCATTGAGACGGACGACAAGGGCGGAGTTGTGGTTCATATCGAGCTCGGCTATCCGGCACGCTTTGCAATTGAGTCCGTGAAGGCCGCCGTTGAAAGTGCGGTGAAGGAGCTCGGCGCCGAGACGGTAACCGCCGACGTGAAGCAGAAGATCATTGCGCACAAAGTCCAGGGCACGCAGCGCGTTCTCCCGGGCGTCAAGAACATCATTGCCGTTTCGTCCGGCAAGGGCGGGGTCGGCAAGTCGACGGTATCGGCGAACCTCGCGCTGGCGCTCAGCTACGAGGGCGCCAAGGTCGGCGTTCTCGATGCCGACGTCTATGGTCCTTCCCAGCCCACCATGCTCGGCGCCCACGGGCAGCCGATGACCGTTGACGGCAAGACCATGGAGCCCCTTGAGGCGCACGGCCTTCAGATTAATTCCGTCGGCTTCATGGTCGACGAGGATGAGCCGATGATCTGGCGCGGTCCGATGGCGTCCGGCGCCCTCAACCAGCTCCTTACGCTCACCAACTGGCATGACCTTGACTACCTCATCGTCGACATGCCTCCGGGAACGGGCGACATTCAGCTCCAGCTCTCGCAAAGTTCGCCTCTGACGGGCGCCGTCGTCGTTACGACCCCGCAGGACATTGCGCTCATTGATGCGAAGAAGGGGCTCAGAATGTTCGAGAAGGTGAACGTTCCCCTGATCGGCATCATCGAAAACATGTCGGTCTTCATCTGCCCCTGCTGCGGCAAGGTTCAGCATATTTTCGGCGAGGGCGGCGCGAAGCGCATGAGCGAAACCTACGGCGTTCCGCTTCTCGGGGAACTTCCGCTCTCCGCGGACATCCGCGAGGCGGCCGACAGCGGCAACCCCACTGTTGCCGCTGACCCGGAGAGCCCTGCCGCGAAGATGTACCGCTCGATCGCCATGAAGATCGCCGGTGCTGTTACGAAGCTCGGGAAGGACTATTCGGCCCGCATGCCGACCATTTCGGTGAAGAACGACTGATTCCGGTCGCTTCAGAAATCAAAAAAATCCCCGCGGTTCCTTTCGGTCCGGCGGGGATTTTTCTGGATGCGCGCGGGCGGCGCGTCCTTTCAAACCTTAGTCGTCAAAGGTCGGCGTTTCGACGCCGAGCACCTTGTGAAGCTTCGGGCTCGTCGTCGTGTACTGCAGGAAGACGCGCTTTTCGGGGAAGACGTAGTCGCAGGCCGCGAAGGCTGCGAGCGCGCATTCATGGAAGCCCGAGAGAATGAGCTTCTTCTTTCCGGGGTACGTATTGATGTCGCCCACGGCGAAGATGCCGGGGATGCTCGACTCGAAGCGGGCGGTGTCGACGACGATCTGCTTGCGCTCGAGGTTGAGCCCCCAGTTTTCGATGGGGCCGAGCTTGGGCTGAAGGCCGAAGAAGACGAGGAGGTGGTCGAGCGGGATGCGGCGCGTAACGCCGTCGGCGCCGGAAACGGCAACTTCGGTGAGCTTGCCGTCCTCTTCCGTGAAGCCCGTGACCTGGCCCACTTCAAACTGCATTTCCCAGTTTTCGCAGAGCTCCTTCATGCGGGCAACGGAAGCCGCCTGCGCGCGGAAGCCGTCGCGGCGGTGAACGAGCACGACGCTCTCGGCCTTGCCGACCAGGTTGAGGGTCCAGTCAAGCGCCGAGTCGCCGCCGCCCAGAATGACGACATTCTTGCCTTCAAAGATCGAGAGATCCTTGCAGCTGTAGTGAAGCTGAGTGCCTTCGAACTTCTCGATCCCCTTCACGCGAAGGGGACGCGGCTGGAAGGAGCCGACGCCCGCGGCGATGATTACGACCTTTGAGTGGAAGCGCGAACCCGCGGACGTGGTCACGTGGAAGGTGCCGTCCTCGAGCTTCTTCACATCCGTCACCTCTTCGCCGAGATGGAAGACCGGCGCAAAGTGATGGTTCTGCTTGAGGAGGTTTTCGGTGAGCTCATAGGAGGAGCAGACCGGAACAGCCGGGATGTCGTAGATGGGCTTCGTCGGGTAGAGCTCCATGCACTGGCCGCCTACGGTGCGAAGCGAATCAATCACGTGGCACTTGATCTCAAGGAGGCCGAGCTCAAAAACCTGAAAGAGGCCGACGGGGCCCGCACCGACGACGACGGCATCGGTTTCGATCATTTCATCAACGGGGGCGGCAACGGTAAGAAAATCTTCAATAGCCATAACAAATGGCGCGGTGCGCGCCTGAAAAGAGGCGCGCCGCGTCGCAAAAATAAAAGGGGGCAAAAAGTTGGGCTATTTTCGCACACTGCCGCGGGCGAAAGAATCGTCCGGAAAGACGACTTTTGAGCGGCTTCGGGTGCGCCGTCAGCGCTCGGCGGCCTTCTTTTCGTCGTCGTACTGCCGGCGCAGATCCCTGAGGCGCGCATCAATCTCGCTCATGGTGTAGAAGTCGCCGTCGTTGGCCTTCTGCGCGAGCGAATACTGATAAACGGCGGCTTCCGTAGCGCCGAGCTGCGCGTACATCTCGCCCGTATGCATGTACTGGAGGCTCTTTTTCCCGAGGGCTTCATAGGAGCGCGCGAGCAGTGCGTGATAGTCGCTCGAGGTGTCGGAGAGCGCTGTGCCGTTTCTCAAAAAGTTGATGAGCTCCTGGTGGCGGCCGAGCGAATAAAGAAGGTCGACATAGTTTTCCGCCATCATCGCGGAGAGCGGATAGCGCGAGAGCGCTGCCTTGGCGGCCGCCAGGGCGTCGAGCTTCGCCTTCTGGGTTTTTGCGGCGTCAAAGGCCGTGCGCGTGAGGTTCCGGTCAAGAATGGCCGAGCGGATGCCGCACTTCATGGAATCCTGGGCTGCGCGGTAGGCGGCGTCGGTATTCTTCAGCATCCCTTCGGCCACGGAAATGCCGTAGGAGAGCGTGCAGGCGCGGGTGCCGGAAGCGGCGGCAAGATCCAATTCTCTCTTCACCTTGTTCCAGCCGTCCCAGCTCGTCTCCTGGAGCACTCTGGCGCGGACCTGGATGAGGCCGAAGTCGGGGGAGTCCTGGTGCCGCTGGACGGGAAGCTGCCGCGTGCGGTTTTCCATGTCCGCCATGCGCTCTGCCGTAAGCGGGTGGGTCGAGAGGTAGGCCGGAGCCGCAGAACGGTAGAAGCGGTTGCTCGCCTGGAGGCGCGAGAAGAAGTCCTCCATCCCGTGCGGGTCGAAGCCCGCAGCATAGAGCGTGGCGATCCCCATGCGGTCGGCTTCGCGTTCGGCGTTCTGCGAATAGTTGAGCTGCGACTGGATCATGGCTGCCTGAGAGCCCATGGCAATGGCCGCAGCGGCGTGGCCGCCCGAGCTTCCGCCGGCGCGTGCGGCGAGGATCGCGAGAAGAATGGAGCCGAGCGTGAGCGCGAGGTTCCCGCTCTGACCTTCAATCATGCGGGCAATATGGCGCTGCGCGACGTGACTCACTTCGTGCGCCATCACGCCGGCGAGCTCGCTTTCGCTCTGTGCGGCGATGATGGTGCCGGTATGGACGGCAATGTAGCCGCCGGGGAGTGCGAAGGCGTTGAGCGTGTCGTCCCGGATGGGAAAGAAAAAGAAGTTGTAGGTGCTCGAGCGCGCATGGCTCACGAGCTGGTAGCCGAGGCGCCCGAGATAGTCCATGATCTCCGGGTCGGCAAGGTAGGTCGGATCCGCCCGAACCTGCGCCATGAGCTGCGTGCCGAGGCGGTATTCGTCCTGAGGAGATAGTCCCGCATCGGCGGTGGAGCCGAGCGACGGAAGATTCAGGTCGAGCGCGCTCGCGGCAGAGGCAGAAACGGGAACTGCCGCCGTAATGAGGCTCGAGGCAATGGCGATGACGGACTTCAGGAATCGGGACATTGGGATCCGGTCTTCAATGAGCGCGTTTGGGTGCTAATCTCGCCTCGGGCAGCGCACTTCCGACTGCCGGGGCTTCTTTCACAGATTCCAAGCATTATGGCCCGGAGGGAGCCGGTGCTTAAGTGAGAAAAGCATTAGAGAAGTGTCGAAAAATTGCCTGAACCCATCAAGGCTCTCATCAGGAGAAAGATATGAACGGACTCACGCACTTCGACGCCAAGGGCGACGCGCACATGGTTGATGTCGGCGCCAAGGCGGAAACGAAGCGCATTGCCCGCGCCCGCGGCGAAATCTGCATGGCGCCCGAAACGTTTGCGCTCGTGGAGGCGGGAACGGCCAAGAAAGGCGACGTCATCGGCGTCGCGCGGATTGCGGCCATCATGGCCTCAAAGAAGACTGCGGAAATTATTCCTCTCTGTCATCCGATTGCGCTCACGCGCGTTGCGGTTGATTTCGAGCTCGATCGCGAGCATTCGCGCGTCATCTGCCTCGCGCAGTGCGAGTGCTGCGGCAAGACCGGCGTCGAAATGGAGGCGCTCACGGCCGTGCAGGCGGGTCTTCTCACGGTCTACGACATGTTGAAGGCCGTAGACCGCGGAATGGTGATGAAGGACATCTGCCTTCTGGAAAAAGCGGGCGGCAAGTCCGGCCACTGGCTTCGCGAGGGTGAAGCCTGAGAGAGAATGGTCAGAAAGGTCAGCTCCCGATGCGGTCTGAGAGAAGCCCCATGCAGGAGGCCTCATAGACCGCTTCGCCTCTCGAATGCACCTGGAGCTTCCGATAAATCTTCTTGATGTGCGCCGTCACCGTGTGATGGGAAATCGAGAGGATGTCGGCGATTTCCGAGAACGAAATGCCCTTCGCGAGGAGCGTGAGGATTTCGGTTTCGCGCTGCGAGAGAAGAAGGTTCTCGGGCGCCTCGTGCTTCTGCGGCTGCGGAGGCTGAGGCGCAAAGGTGCGCGAATGAATGGCGCGCAGCACGCTTCTCGCCACCGTGGGGGACACCGGGGAGCCGCCCCCTTTCAGGAGCCTCACGCTCGTCACGAGGTCTTCCTGGTCGCCCTTGAGGATGTAGCCGGTGGCGCCGGCAAGGATGGCGCGGATCACGAACGGATCCTGCGAGAAGGCGGTGTAGATGAGGATGTCGAGATCGTCGCGCAGGTGCTTGATGCGCGTAAGGACCGGGGCCATGTCGTCGGATCCGAGCATGACGTCCGTGATCAGCACGTCGAGCTTTGCGTCGCAGCGCATGGCGGCTTCGAGTTCTGCCGCGCTTGTGGCGCTGCCGGCAACTTTCATGTCAAGCGCGCGGGTGAGACGCTGGGCGATGCGGTCGCACTCCGCCTGGTTCTCGGCGGCAATGAAAACGCGCAGAGGTTCGCGGACGGCGGACCCCTTCCTGAGTGATTCTGTCATCGGAAAAGTGGGAAAAAGACTCTGGAACGACCGAACGACGGCGTGAATGCCGGGTCGTCCGGGCCTGCCGCCCTGCGTCAGGCGGGGGCGATCTTATCACGGGATCCCGGATATGCGTGATGGCTTCGTCATTCCCGGGGCATGAAAAAGCCCGCCGATCCGGAATGGAGCCGACGGGCTTTTATAGGTGCGGCTAAAGCGCCGCACTTCGCTCACTGACGGGCTGATGCCGCATCAGGGCTGGCGGATGACGAGAAGCGGCACGTTGCTCGTTGCCGCAATGCGCGTGGCGGTCGAGCCCATGATGGCGCTCTTGAAGCGGCCGTAGCCGTGAGAACCCATAACGATGAGGTCGAGCCGGCGCTTGCGGGCAAAAGCCGAGATTTCGTCGCCCGGGTTGCCGACGAGGCAGACTTCCTTCGCCTTGATGGCGGCCTTGGCAAGGAGCGGACGGAGCGGCTCAACCGCTTCGTTGAATTCCTCGCGCTGCAGATCGAGCACTTCCTCTTCAGAAAGCGCCGGAAGCGCCATGCCGGCCATGTCGGGCATCACGGCGCCGGCGTAGTCGCTCACAACGTTGATCAGGTAGAAGGTGGCGCCGGTGCCGAAGAGCGAAATGTGCTTGAGGGCGTAGCGCACGGCGGCGCGGCCGTACTTAGAGCCGTCAACCGCGATGCCGACGCGAAGCGCATCGTCTTCAGTGGTGGCCTTGCCGCGGATCACGAGCAGCGGGCACTTCGTCTGAGCAAGGACGCCGTTCGAGACTGAGCCGAAGAAGAGGCCCTTGATGGAGCTCTGACCGCGCGAGCCCATGACGATGAGGTCGGCGCTCGTTTTTTCCGCCGCCTTTGCAATCGACGGGCTAGGTTCGCCCACGACGAAGGATTCAACGGCCTTGAAGCCTACTTTCTGCAGGATCTTGCGGGCGGGTTCAAAGACCTTTTCCGCTTCATCCTCGTAGTAGCGCTGGATGGCGTCCTGGCCGACCAGGCGGCAGGCGCGTGCCGGGAGCGGAAGCTGAATGTTGAGAAGCTCAATATCGGGATTGCTTCCGAGAAGCGTCTGGCGCGATGCGATGAACGAGACAGCGTTGAGGGAGTTGGTGCTGCCGTCAACCGGTACGAGAATGCGCATGGAGTGTCTCCTTATGACGGAGGGAGAAGATGCGCCCGATGAAAGAGACTTTCCGCTGGTCCGGGGAAGATTCTCTTCGGGGCGACTCCCTCTCTTTATCTGGATGAAGCTACGTTACCACGGCGGGGAGGGAATGCCGGTCGGAGTGAAGCAAAATTTATTCAAAATCTGCCGAAAGTTTGTCTCATGGCAACGATATGCAAATTCAAGGTGTGCCCATATGAAAAATAAAAAGGCATATTGATCATTGCGTTGAATTCATGTCCATTTATTTGATCTGAGGCGTATAGGCGTAAATGCTTAGGCTGGAAAGAAGAAAGGAAGCGTCGCCCGGAACCGGAAGTTCGAAATTTGCTTTCGCGCGCCGTTTGAGCCGAACGCACATCCCGGCCGCGCCCTAAAATGTAAGTTATGGCGCATTGATCAAAAGATGCGTCCTGGAACGCTTTGACTAAAAAAGGAAGAATCAGCATGTACAAGCGCATTCTTGTGCCGACGGACGGATCGGAACGTTCTGTGAAGGCGGTTGAGGGCGCAGCCCGCTTTGCCAAGCCCCTTGGCGCAACCCTCGTCATCATGACGGTGATCGAGCCCTATTCCTACACGAACCTTGCGGAATACCGCCCTGAGTCGATCGAGCAGTATGACGAGCGCGTATCTGCTGAGGCAGAGGAGCGACTCGCTGAGGCCAAGCGCGTGGCGGACGCAGTGGGCGTGGAAAACAAAACCGTGATGGTGAAGAGCTTCTCGCCTTCGGAAGCGATCATCGAACAGGCTGAAAAGAACGGCTGCGACATCATCTTCATGGCGAGCCACGGGCGCAAGGGCATTGCTGCCGTGCTTTTGGGATCGGAAACCCAGAAGGTGCTCACGCATTCCCGCTTCCCGGTGATGGTTTATCGCTAAGATTAAGAATTCCGGCCGCCCTTGCGGGGCGGCCTGCTGAAATTTTTGATTCGACTACTTTGTGGGAGCTGCAATGGCTGAAGATACTCAGGCCGGAACGGACGAACTCGACGCTCAGATGGATCCGAAGAGCCTTGTGCGCGAGGAAATTATTTCTGACCGCCGCGTTGGATCGCTGCGCGTGCTGACGCCGATTCTCGTTGACGGCACGCGCGACGAGAGCCGCGACATCGTCTTCCTGGGCGAAGCTCAGATCATGACCCAGGTGGGGCCGATTCCCATCAACTTTGAAATTCCGGCAAAGACTCTTGCGGAAGCGGTTGCGGGCTACGGCGCCGCCGCGCAGAAGGGCCTTCAGGATACGGTTGAACGCCTTCGCGAAATGCGCCGCGAAGCCGCCAATCAGATCGTGACCCCGGGCATGCCCGGCTTCCAGGCTCCTCCGGCTGCCGGCTCGAGCGGCCTGGTGATGCCCTGAGCGGCGGATCAGCACTCAGGAATCCAGGGCAATCTTTAGATTGTCTTTGAAGCAGAGCGTTCCTGTCTTGATACAGGGACGCTCTTTCCTTCAGGGAAAGCCGCATCAGGGATGTGCAGGGACAGAGCGCCGCAGGCGAATATCGACGACGTCAGCATTTCAATCGCCGAGATTGAAAAGGCCCCGTCGCGCCTTCTGCGCGAGGGACGCTGCGCGAATGCCCGGGTGACGGAAGTCGCGGTTGACGGACGCAAGTGGGTGGTGAAGGATTTTTCCTGCCGCTCCTGGTTCGTGAGGAAGCTCATTGCCCCCGTTCTGATTTCTCGCGAAATCGTTTCCATCAGAAGGCTGAAGGGCATCAGCGGGATTGCGCAGCATGCCGTCCGCGTGGGCCCGAGCATGCTCGCCATTGAATACATTGAAGGCCGCTCGCTTGACAAGGTGGCGCCCGCGAGCGTTACGCCCGAGTTCCTTGAAAAGCTTGAGGCGCTTATCCGCAAGGTGCATGACCGCGGCGTCGTGCATCTCGATCTGCGGGGCGGCGGCAACATCATCATGCGCCCCGACGGTACGCCGGGTCTCATTGACTTTCAGTCCGGTCTTGTGACCACGCATATTCCCCTCGCGATCGTGAAGGAGCTCGAAGCCATGGACATGTCGGGCGCTTACAAGAAGTGGCTGCGCTATCAGCCCGAAGCCATGGGGGAATACCGTCGCGAGGAGCTCGCACGGGTGAACCGGCTTCGCCGCTTCTGGATCCTTCACGGCTACTGCGGCCGCAGAAAGTTCAGAAAATAAGGGAAAATTCCCTAAATTATCAGAGCGATAAAATTTTGGATACGGTATTATCCGTAGCCGTCTTCAATGCTTTCCGATGCCTTCTTTCAGGGCCCGGGAGCCGAAGAGAAGCTTTTTTCGCCGAATTCTTGCAGGAACACATGGCACAGTACGTTTTCACGATGAACCGCGTCGGGAAGATCGTTCCCCCGAAGCGTCAGATTCTCAAGGCCATTTCTCTTTCCTTCTTCCC
>OJRO01001379.1_pt1 | contig 17501 bp, 12 predicted proteins | sample 1599221 | NCBI WGS metagenome assembly OJRO01 (sample SAMN03922449, study PRJEB24848) | human gut metagenome | isolation source: stool sample | host: Homo sapiens | place: Germany | collected 2009-11
TGGGGCGTTAACGAACCTCCTGGCTTCGAGAGTAGAAAATCGCTGGAAATTCACGCCAGCGTGGCGCTAAACAACAATGCGGACTTCGATGTCGTTTGGCAGGTTTTGAATGCCTTGAAGTCGATCGATACCGAATTCGGCGCCATTGTGGACGGCCAGCGAAATATTATCGACAGCTCAAAAATTGAAGTAGTTTGTGTTACGAACAAAAAGTTAAATAAAAAGGCAAAGAAAAATCCGAAGATAATTAAGTCAAAACCAACGAAACCTACTCCTCCAGTTCAGGAAGTTTTCGACTTTAATCATGACGAAATTCTTGAGCAAGAGATTCGTGCGCGAATTGTAAAGCGTGTCGGAAATCGTCGTGAATGGGGCGATTGGGCCGAAGATGTCGGAAAAATTTGTCAGCTACAAATTAAGCACATCAACGATGTGCTTAAGGACCCCACAAAAACAAAATCCAGAGAAGCATTCGAGTCTTTCAAAAAAGAGCTCAAAGCGACGTTGAACGACAGTTTGACAGACGACGAAATCGTCGAGATGCTGGGGCAACACGTCGTCACGCAGCCTATTTTGGATGCGCTGTTCACTATCCAAACAAGTGAAGGAACGTCTTACGAATTCTCAAAGCAGAATCCTATCGCAATTGCGATGACGTCCATGATGGATTCTCTTGATAAGGAATCCATGAAATTAGCGACTAAATCTCTTGAGGATTTTTATCGATCCGTCCGGAATCGCACAAGGACAATTAAAACTTCGTCAGATCGTCAATTACTTATTAAAGAGCTCTTCGAAAAATTCTTCAAGGCAGCCTTCCCCAAGCAACAGGAAAAACTTGGGATTGTCTATACCCCGATCGAAATTGTCGACTTCATTAATCAGTCAGTGGCTGATCTACTGAAGAAGGAATTCAACTGCAGTATCGCGGATGACGGCATTCACATTCTTGATCCGTTTTCAGGAACTGGCACCTTCATTGCACGGTTGATGCAAAGCGGCTTGATCCCCACGGACCGATTGCCAAACAAGTTCGAGCATGAACTTCATGCGAATGAAATCGTTCCGTTGGCATATTACGTTGCCTCAATGAATATCGAGGGGGTCTTCCATGAGCTCTGCCCGAATGAGGTGTACCAGCCGAACAGAGTGATGATCTGGACGGATACGTTTGCCAACAATCGGCAGAGCGACATCTTCAGCACGACACTCGGCGAAAACAACGCTCGGCTGGCCGAACTGAACCGGCAGGACATCCGCGTCATCGTCGGCAATCCGCCATACTCCGTTGGTCAGGACAATGCCAACGATGACAATCAGAACGAGCACTATGAAGAGCTAGATGGGCGCATCGCTGCTACTTACGCGGCAAGGACAGAAGCGACGCTCAAGAACTCGCTGTACGACTCTTACATTAGAGCGTACCGCTGGGCTTCAGACCGCATCGGCGAAAAGGGGATCATTGGTTTCGTCACCAATGCCGGCTGGATCGACTCCAACAGTGCTGACGGCATGCGCAAGTGTCTGGCCGAAGAATTCTCTGCGATCTATGTGTATCACCTGAAGGGGAATGCGAGAACGCAGGGTGAGCAACGTCGTAAAGAGAAAGACAATGTCTTTGGTGAAGGTAGTCGCGCTCCAGTCGCCATCGTTTTTCTTGTCAAAAATCCCGAGGCTACTGAGCATGGAAAAATCTATTTCCATGCCGTTGGCGATTATCTGACGCGTGATGAGAAGCTGGCCGAGCTCAAACGGAACGTTTCCATAGCCCATACCCAGGTGAACGAGATCGTGCCGGACGCTCACGGCGACTGGTTGAATCAGAGAGATGACTCGTATGCTCGGTTTATGCGTGTCGATGGAAAGAAAACCTCCGAGAATAGTATTTTCAAAAATTACTCTAGAGGTGTTGCTACATCACGTGATGCTTGGGTTTACGGATCCAATAAGAGGAAAGTGCTTGAACATGTGGCAAATTCAATCACCTTTTACAACTCTCAGGTTAAGGCGTTGGCTGCTAATCCAAATTATGAAATTGACCTAGATCCTAAAAAGATGAAATGGGATATAGCCCAGAAACTTGGAGTTACAAAAGGAAAATTAGTCGCTGAACCAATTAAAGACAATGTTTATAAAAGTTATTATCGCCCATTTTTCTCGCAATACTTGTACTTTGATCGATTTTGGAATAACCGTGTTTATCAGATGCCGGCAATTTTCCCGACAAACGAATCGAGGAATTTGATCATCTGTTCGTCTGGGGTAGACAATCTGGTCATCTGCATCAATCAGAATGCAAAAGATGCTGGACAAATAGCCTTGATGACAGATCACATTGCTGATCTGCACTTTAATGGTGACACTCAGTGTTTCCCGCGTTGGCTTCCCGGTGAGCAGGCCAAGGCAGCAGAAGAAACACTCGATTTTGGCGAGCCGAGCGTGATGCCGAGCGGCTTCTCTCCTGAAGCACTGCCGCACTTCCAGGCCGCGTATTCGGGCAAACCGATCACCGAAGATGATCTCTTCTACTACATCTACGGCATCCTTCATTCCGAGGACTACCGGACGCGTTACGCCAACAATCTGATGAAGGAGCTGCCGCGCATTCCGCGTGTTGCCACCTACGAGCAGTTCATGGCCTTTGTCGAGGCCGGTCAGGAGCTCGCCCGCTTGCATGTGCACTTTGAAGATGTTGCGCCATACGCCGGCGTCAAATTTGAGTACACGAAGGTCGGACAGCCGTCCTACCGCGTGACGCAGATGAAGTGGGGCAAGATCAAGGGGAAGACCGGCAACGCAGCCAAAGACAAGACCACGCTGATCTACAACGATTGGATCACCGTGAAGAACGTCCCGCTTGAAGCGCAGGAGTATGTCGTCAACAAGAAGTCGGCGCTCGACTGGGTGGTGGAACGCGCTTGCGTCAGCATCGACAAAGCTTCCGGCATCGTGAACGACTTCAACGACTACGCGGCCGAGATGGGCAGCGAACGCTACCCGTTGGACCTCTTCCTGAAGGTCATCACGGTCAGCCTGGAAACGATGAAGATCGTAAAGGCCCTACCTAAGCTCGAAATCCATCAGTTAGATAAAGAGGCATCTGTTGACTGATTAACCCCCGCACCGACAAGCGCTGAGCTCTATCTCTGATTCGTTTAGAGATAGAGCTTTTGCCACTGAATCTCCGTCATCCTAGGAGCGCTTGCTTCGTTACTACCTGCGACAGGTTAGTTTCACAACTCAGCTTTCCCAGCAAGCTTCAAATATGCCGCTTTGATCATCTGCGCCATCAGAACGCGTCGAGCTTTCAGAAAGTCCTCATAAGTCATGTTTTCGATGGCTGATGGAATTGCATTCATTTCGCAAGATTCTGCAAACGCTTCTTCGCCGAGCCGATTGCGGTACTCGAGCAAATATTCAGACGGCGCTCTATCTGAAATGTCGATGTTCGACTGATAGTCAATAAAGACAAAGTTCGCGACCTGATTGCAGTTGACCTTCTTATCAATGCCGATCGAATTGAGGTAGTTTTTCGGGAAGATGTGGTGCTTGTCGAAGGCGCGCTTCGAACCAGAGGAACCTACCGCCAGCAACGTCGCAACAGTGCTCGTACCGAGCCAAACCTGAGCACCAAGTACGATCTGCGAGGCGACAAAAGCACACCATGTCGGAGCCTGCGTTGACGAAGTCTTAAGCTCGTCCGGCAAGGTAATTTCAAAATAGCTCTCTGTGAAGCGCGTCGCTATGAATCCTGAAAGTCGTCGAATACACACCACGCCCAATCTCCCCGAGCCAGAATTCTTGAATTTTCCCTGATTTTTCAGGGCTTTTTTACTTGCAAAATGGGTGTGCTATGTTATAATGTACACCTATTAGCAGGAGAGCCGTTATGGATGCCGAATTCCCCATCAAAGTCCGAGAAGTCAAGGTCCGTCACAAGAGTGGCGTGACCTATGTTGAGCGTCGCCAATATCGTTATGACCCGAAACTCGGACACAATGTCGTGCTCAAGTCCGAGAGAATCGGCAAAATTGACCCAGAAACCAATCAGATCGTCCCGTGTCGCCCCAAGAGAAAGAAGAGCGAGCCGAAGCCGACAGCAGAACCTGTCGCCGCTGAAAATTCTTCGGCTACGCGCGTGTGCACAGGCTTGTCCGATCTGTTCGACTGGGCCGGGAAGTCCTCCGGCATGGAGGAATGCGTGCGTCATTCCTTCAATGCAGGCGGTGACGCCGACAAGATCCTTTCAGTGGCTCGCTATCTTGTTGCCACTGGCGATCCCGTTAATCGAATCGATTCCTGGCAACTTGATCATGACGTGCCTTACCGTCCGGGACTTAGTCCGGACGTCTGCTTTGAGCTTTTCGATCAAGTGGGGCACAACGAAACCGGCATGCAGTCGCTGTTTACTCGTCTCGCGCATCTGAGCGATGAAGATTCGGCGGTGCTTGCCTTTGACTCCACAACAACTTCGAGCTACTCGCAGAATCTCGAGCCCTACATTCGCTCGGGCTTCAACAAGGCCGGCGACAATCTGTACACGTTCAAGCTGTGCACTTTCTATTCGGTCTTCAGCCGTCTGCCGGTCGCATTTGAAATGCAGCCGAGCAATCTGGCCGACGTTACCTGCATGAAGAACGCCATCAAGCGCGTGCAAAGCTATGGCTTGAAGAGTCCTGAATTCGTCGTTGACAACGAGTTTACCAAGAAAGGCAACCTCGTGGACATGCTGCGCAACCACATTCAGTTCACTGCACGAGTCACCGTGACAGACTCCTGGGTGGCCCAGCATCTGGATGAGATTGAGGAGGACGGTTCAAGCGTACGAAGCCAGCTTGAAGGCTGGGACAGCATCTGTCCGTTTGATCATGCCACGCACGGCGTGTCGCGCATGCGCATGGTGGAATTGTCGTGGACTCGCGAACGCAGCTGCGGTGAAAGGGCCGAGGGTGACGTAGAGAAGAAATCCTTCCGTCTGTACCTGCACTACTACCGCAACGCCAACCGCACTCATGCCGACCGAGAAGCTCTGAAGACGAGAGTGATGACTGTCAAGCAGCTTCTTGAAGGCGGAACCTCGATTGAAGCTCTCTCAGATGCCGATAAGGTGATCGCCGAAAAGTACCTGATTTGCACACGTGTCGGACGTGGCGGGAAGCTTCGAATTACCCTGAATACAGAGGCGCTTCAGCGGGCGGAACGCAACTTCGGCATCTTCTGTCTCGTAAGCAACAAGCACAAGGATCCGTGGGTTACGCTCAAGCGCTACCGCATGCGCAACCGCATCGAAGAATCGTATCGAGTCAGTAAAAGCGAACTCGACGGCGACCGGGCTCGAGTCTGGAGCGTGCCAAAGGTTCGCGGCAAGGAATTGTGCAGGATGGTGGCTCTGGGATACCACTTCTATCTGCAGACTGCCATCAACAAGGTGCGGCTCGAAGCGGCCAGGCTTGCCGCTGACGAAAGTCTTACGCAACAGGATCGCAAGGCCTACGACGGCGTGCGAAAGTGGCTTGAGGCAACAACGCTTCGTGGATTGATGGCGTGGTTTGACTGCGTGGAAACGGTGTCCGTTCAGAATGAGTTCGCCAAAAAGCGTTGGTCGACCGAGATGATCAAACGCGATCAGCTGTTCCTGAAGATGCTTTATTCCGAAGAAGTGCAGACCTTTAATGCAAAGGATCTGGAAGAGACCCTTCCGGCAGAAGACCCTGAGTAAGCATTAGCCGACTTTCAGGATTTATACACCCAGCCGATGCCTGTGGCGTCGGGCCCGAGCTCTGGCGAAACGCCCTGAGGGAGCGATCCCGTGAGGCCAGAGAGCGACTCGAGCACGCGCGAGCGAGCCCAGTAGAGGTCGGTGCCGTCCTCAAAGATCACGTAGACGAAGGATGTCCCGAAGGAAAAGAACCCGCGCACGGACGCGGCTCCCGGGACCGAGAGCATGGCCGTTGAAATCGGACAGGTAACCTGATTTTCAACGATCTCAGGGGCCTGCCCGGCATAGTCCGTCTTGATGATCACCTGAACGTCCGAGAGGTCAGGGAGCGCATCGACGGGCGTGCGCATGATCGTGAGTGCGCCCCAGAAGGCAAGGAGAAGCGCAAAGAAGAGGACGAGAAAGCGGTTTTTTACCGATGCCTTAATGAGCGCGATCATTTCCCGCTCTCCATGGTCATCCCGGCGGGAGCAGCTTCAGACGGAGACTTGAGGCGCTCGAGCGCCCCGGAAATCGATGCTTCCGAATCAATGAGATAGATGGAGGAAAGCACAATTTCGTCGCCGGCATTCACCCCAGAGACGGCGGCCGTGCTCCCCGAAGCATCCTTGACGGCAACCGGCGTCGGATAGAAGCGCCCGTCGCGCTTCACGATCACCCGCGTCAGGCGGCCGTCGTCAATCACGGCTTCGCGCGGAATGAGAACGCCTTTTTCACCCGGCGCGTCAATATGAAGGACGGCCGTCATGCCGGGGCGCAGCGTCCCGCCGGGGTTCGCAACCTGAATGCGGAGTCTGAGCGTCCTCGTCGCCGCGTCCGCTCCGGGGAGAAGCGCCTCGGAGAGCACCTTCCAGGATTCGCCGGGGAAGGCGTCCGACGTGAGGCTGAATTTTGTTTCTTCCTTAGCGACGTCCCGCGCATAGGCTTCCGGAATGGAGGCAACGACCCAGACGGGGTCGATGCCCTCAATTTCCGCAACCGTCTGAGAGGCATTCACGTTCATGCCGGCACGCATGGAAATCGCCGTCACGACGCCGCTGATCGGCGCCTCAATCGTGAAGACGGTCTTCACGCGGCGCGTGCGGATGAGATCGTCGATGTCCTTCTGCGGCATGCCGAGGAGCTTCAGGCGCCTCAGCGTCCCTTCGATCGCCCCCTGAGGCGCCTTTGTCTCGCGCTGAACGAGGTATTCCGTCTGCGCTTCGGTCCACTCCGGGATCGTGAGCTTTGCGAGAACTTCACCCGCCTTCACGGGGTCCCCCACGGCAAGAGGCGACACCGATTCGACGAAGCCTCCGGAGCGCGCCTGAACCACGGCATAGTCGTGTTCGTTCAGGACCACTTCCGCGGCGAGCCTCGCCTCTTTCCGGAGTTCTCCCTCTTCTGCCCGCATCGTCCGGAGTCCGAGCGACTGCTCAACGGCCGGCGATACGGACACGGACGGCGCATCGCCCGCAGCCGTTTCTTCTCCTTCATCGGCATATTTCGGCACCAAGTCCATGTCCATGAAGGGCGAGGGGCCGGGCTTCGGGAAGTGCGCATCGGGCTTCATCGGGTCGTACCAGTAAAGCACGGGGCGCCCGTCCGCATCGGGCTCGGCGAGCTTCACGCCCTCCGGCGCCTTTTTCCCGGAGGGGGCAGAAAGCGGCGCTTCCGTTTGCTCGGTCCCGGCGCTCTCATGCTTCATGTAGAGCATCACGCCGGCGCCGCCCAGGGCGAGACCGGCAATGAGCGCGAGAACAACGGGGAGAATGCGGAATTTCTGCGGGGCTTCAGACATGGCGGCCTTCTATTTTCTCTATGGACGACCGGAGCGGAGGAACGCAGCTCCGGGATGAAGACGGCGCTTTTAGTGCGAGAGCGTCTGAAGAACGGAAAGCGTTCCTTCCTGAACGAAGGTGAAGTTCACCTTGTCGCCCGCCTTGACGCCGTCGACCATCTTCGGATCGCGGAAGGTAAAGCGCATCGTCATCGCGGGCCACTTGAGTTCCGGAATCGGTTCATGGCTGATCGTCACCTTCCCCGATTTCATGTCGACCGACTTCACGACGCCCTTTGCAGCCACGGCGTGCTGAGCCGTTTGAGTGCTTTCGCCCTGCGTCATGGCCATATGACCGGAATGATCCATGCCGTTCATGCTGCCGCCTGCGGCATAAACGGAAGCGGAAAGAACTGCCAGAACACCAAGGGTAAACATGCGATTCATTTTGAAAATCTCCTTTTTCCAAGAGCGAACCACCGATATGGGTATAAACACCCATAGTGTATACCCTTAAATGTACGATGTCGAATTGAATGCTTTCGAGCAGAGAACCCGAAATACTGTTTTCAAACACCGTTTCAACGTGCAATTTTCAGAGGGATATCAAGTGAATCCATTGAAATACATGGATAAGCATCAGAATAAAACGGATAAACGCAATATTTTCCAGTGAATTCGTTCTGAATCCAATCGGCTAAGCGGAAACGCCTAGGATCGGCGCTTTCCCGCTCGAATCAGGGTGTTAGGATTTTTCCTGCCCGGAAGCCCGAAGGCTTTCCGGGGAACAAGTTTCTTTCGGAGCTTCAGGCTTCACTAGCGATGCCGGGAGCTCAGCAAAAAGTGGATGAAAAATAAAATGGAACCCAAAAAAGACATCGACTGGTCGAAGCTCGGCTTCGGCTACACCGCCACTGAATATCGCTGGCAGGCTACCTGGGAAAACGGCAGCTGGACCGAAGACGGCCTCGTTGAGGATCCGAAGCTTCACCTTTACGAATCCGCCTGCGTTTTCCAGTACTCCCAGAGCTGCTTTGAAGGCCTGAAGGCCTACCGCACGAAGGAAGGCAAGATCGTTACCTTCCGTCCGGACATGAATGCCGAGCGCATGTACAACTCCGCCCAGCGCCTTGAGATGCCGCCCCTTCCGAAGGAGCTCTTCCTCAAGTCGATCGACGAAGTCGTCCGCGCCAATGCCCAGTGGGTTCCGCCCTACGGCACCGGCTGCTCGCTCTACATCCGTCCCTTCATGATCGGCTCGGGCCCGCAGATCGGCGTTGCTCCGGCTCCCTCCTACCTCTACCGCGTCTTCGTGATGCCGGTGGGCGCATACTTCAAGGGCGCCGTTAAGCCCCTGAAGCTCTGCGTTTCCGACTTCGACCGCGCGGCTCCGCACGGCACGGGCGACATCAAGGCCGGCCTCAACTACGCGATGTCCCTCCATCCGACGATGGAAGCTCACCGCAACGGCTACGCCGAGAACCTCTACCTCGATCCGCAGACCCGCACCTACGTTGAGGAAACCGGCGGCGCCAACATCCTCTTCGTTGATCAGGACAACACGCTCGTCGTTCCGAAGTCGAACTCGATTCTTCCGTCGATCACCCGCCGCTCCCTCGTCTACGTCGGCGAACACTACCTCGGCCTCAAGGTTGTCGAACGCCAGGTTCGCTTCGACGAGATCAAGAACTTCAAGGAATGCTGCCTCTGCGGCACGGCCGCGGTGCTCGCCCCGGTGGGCCTCATCCACACCCACGAAGGCGACATCATGATTCCGTCCGGCATGGACAAGATGGGCGAAGTGTGCACGAAGCTGCGCACGACCCTCACGGGCATCCAGGACGGCGCCATTGAAGCTCCGAAGGGCTGGATCCGCGAAATCTGCTGATAGCTTGACTTCAAGCTGACAGCTCATTTGCAGACAGGCTCCTTCGGGGGCCTGTTTTTTGCTTTAAAGTATTGATTTCCCTGCTCGTTTGCAGGGGTGTTTCACTAGATTATTAGGTATCGTCCTGATATTTCTAGTTTCCCCGCGAAAGCGGGGTGTTCGGGAACGCCGGTCTTCGGGCCGGCGTTTCTTTTTCTCTTCTGAGCCGGGCAGAGTACGGGGCGCGGCGGCCCGCGTTGCTTCCTTCAGTAAAACTCTGAATGCTTTTCTCTCAGCTCATTGAGCGTTTCGCGCTCGCGCTCCGCCATCCATTCCACAAAGACCTGCACGCGGCGCCGCTCCCAGGCTTCTTCTGAGGCAAAGACATAGCAGTCGAGCGGCTCTCTCTGCCAGCCGGGGAGCACCTGAATGAGAAGCTTCGACTTGAGGAGCAACGCGCAGTGGTAGAGCGGCAGATCCGGCACGATTCCGCCGCCCATGGCTGCGGCCCGCTGTGCGGACATGAGGTTGTGCACCACCATCCGCTGCTTCCAGTGGAGCTTTTCCTCCCGGTCTCCTCGCCGCAGGGACGTGGTTGAATTTCTCGTTGGACTGTTGACGAGAATCCCGGTATGAAGGCGCAGATCCTTCGGCTCGAGCGGCATCCCGTGACGGCGGACGTAGAGGGGCGAGGCGCATGCGATGAAGGGCATGACGCCGCAATGGCGCCTCACCACATTCGCCGGAATCTTCTCGGGACCGTAGCCCACGATCACATCAATCGCCTCGCCCTCGGGCGACGTGAAGCCAGCGGGAATGGGCGCCGAAAGTTCATAGAGCTCGAGCTGAATTTCCGGATACGTCATCTGAAATTCGACGAGCTTAGGAATGATTTCATTCGGTCCGATGCCGGCGTGCGACGCCACGCGGATGACGCCCGCCAACCGGTCGCGGTCGCCTTTGAGCTCGGCAACAAAGGCATCCTGGGCTGAAAGAATCGGAGCAACCTTCGCGTAAGCCCGGCGCCCGAGCTCCGTGAGGGCCGCTGGGCGCGAACCACGGGAGAAAAGCGGCGACCCGATTTCCGTCTCGAGCGCCTTCAGCGTCCGGCTTACGGTGCTCGGCTCCACGCCGAACTTGTCGCAGGCGGCGTTGATGCCGCCCGCAGACACGATTTCACAGAAAACCTTCCACGCATCGAGATCGTTGAGACGACTCACCTTGCACCTCCGGCAGCAGCTTGGGACTTTCCCTCAAGTATTGCATGCCGCGCAATATTTAAGTGCGCTTCATTGCTTATTGATTTCCCGATAAGCAGGGTTTCAGGGATCTTTCTTCAGCTTTTCCACCGCTTTAATTGCGCTTTACGCAATATTTATATATCACTCATTGCATTCACAACAACGACGGAATTTTCGAGAATTGGTGCCGGACCCAACCAAAGACCACTTTCCCGGTCCCGCACTCAACCCCTCAAGGAGATTCCCAATCATGACCTGGCTTATCTGGCTCGCGCTTGCCGTGATCGTTTTCACGGTCTGGGCGCTCGTCAAGCGCCTTGAAACGAGGCTTGTCCTCATTATTGCCGGTCTCGTGCTCTGCTTTGCCGCCGGCGAACCGATGAAGGCCTTCCAGGCCTTCGTGAAGGGCATGACGAACGTCACGCTCGTGCCGGCCATCTGCGCGGCAATGGGCTTTGCCGCGGCGGTAACGGCCGCGAAATGCGACGAACACCTCGTGGCGCTCATGTCGGCGCCTCTGAAGAAGCTGGGCGGCCTCCTCATCCCGGCCGCAACGCTCATTACCTTCGGCATCAACATTGCGATCATGTCGGCTGCGGGCACTGCCGCCACCGCCGGCGCCACCTTCATTCCGCTCCTCATCCGCGCCGGGATCCGGCCGGCTGCCGCGGCTGCCGCTGTGGGCGGCGGCACGATGTGCGGCCTCCTCCTCAACCCCGGCTGCGCGCACGACATCTACGTCGCCGAAATGGCGAAGATGGATCTCATGGCCTTCATCGGCTGGGCGCTCCCCTACATCGTCGGCCTCGTCGTCGCGGCGACCCTCGTCAACTCCGCGCTTGCCGTCTTCCACTGGCGCGACCACAAGGCCGGGGCTGAAGCCGCCGCGGCCGGCATCGAAAGCGCCGATGCAGCGCCCGCCGTCAAGGTGAACATTCTCAAGGCCTTCGCTCCCCTTGTTCCGCTCGTCATCCTCATCGCCGCCGCCGTCTGGTTCCCGAAAGCGGGCGTCGACGTCGTGGTCGCCATGATCTGCGGCATTGCCTACATTGCTCTCGTCACCCTCATGAACCCGGGCGAACTCTCCAAGGCCTTCTTCAAGGGCATGGGCACGGGCTACGCCCAGGTGATCGGCCTCATCGTCGCCGCCGGCGTCTTCTCGACGGGCCTTCAGGCCTCGGGCGCGGTAGCGGCCTTCATTGATGCCCTCAAGCACTCGAACGAACTCGCCCGCTGGGGCGCCGCAATCGGTCCCTTCCTGATGGCGCTCGGCACGGGTTCCGGCGAAGCCGCGATCTGGGCCTTCAATCAGGAGTCACCCCGTCGGCCGCGAGCTTCGGCATGGAACCCCATTCCCTCGGCCTGCTCGCCATTCTCGCCGGTCAGTTCGGCCGCACGGCGAGCCCCCTCGCGGGCGCCATCATCATCGTGGCCGGCATGGCTGCCGCCGATCCGATGAACGTTGCAAAGCGCCTGGTTCCCGGCATGGTGGTCGCCGTCATCCTCTCCGCCCTCATTGTGGTCTGACGCGCTCCCTCATCTCCTTTCCTCACGCGTCCACACCCATAAAGGAACAGCTATGTTTGATCTCGTCATTCGCGGCGCCACGGTTGTCGATCCGCTTTCCGGATCGGTCGGCGAAAAGGATGTCGGCATCCGCGACGGCCTCATCGCCGAAGTCGCGCCCTCCATTGCGGATTCCGGCGCCCTCTGTACGCTCGACGCCTCCGGGCTCATCCTTCAGCCCGGCATCATCGACACGCACCTGCACCTGGCGCCGAGCCCCCTCGGACAGCGCATGGCCGTGAAGGCGGGCGTCACCGCCGCCATTGAAATGGCCGGCCCCGTGGAAAAGGTGCTCGACGACATGGCGGACTCGGGCTGCGGCCTGACGGTCGCCGTGCTCAATGCCATTCTTCCCGGTCAGAACGTTTCGGGCGCAAACCCCGGAATTGACGAGATCAACGGCTTCATCGACCGGTCGCTCGCATCCGGCGCTTTCGGCGTAAAGCTCCTGGGCGGGCACTTTCCGCTCACGCCGGAAGCGTCGCGGGCCTACCTTGCCGCCGCTCACGACCGCGGCGTCTACATGGCCTGGCATGCCGGCTCCACCGCGGCCGGATCAAACCTCCGGGGGCTCGAGGAAGCGATCGAACTCGCCGAGGGCCGCGCCTTCCACCTTGCCCACCTGAACGCCTACTGCCGCGGAGGCGTTCTCCCGGCAGCGCGCGAATGCGCCCGGGCGGCGGAGCTCCTCGAGGCGCATCCGGAAATCGTGACGGAGAGCTACCTCTCGGCAAGAAACGGCTGTCCCCTGGGTCTCGATGAAAAGGGCGTTCCCCGTTCGGCCATCGTGCGCATGAACCTCAAACGCCTCGGACTCCCCGAAACCCTCGACGGAATGCTTTCCGCCGTTCAATCGGGCGAACTCTCCGTCATCCGCCCCGTGAACGGGATCCTCGAACTCCTCTCGGGAAAGACCGGGACGGACTGGCTTCAGTCCGCCCCGGGACCGGTAGACGGTTCCTTCGACCACGTGAATCCGGCCGTCTCGCGCGTCTTCTTCGCGACCGAAAAGCGCTCGAACGGCGAATTCCTCGTCGACGCCGTCAGCACGGACGGGGGCGCCATCCCGAGAAACGTGATCGTGGAATACGGCCTCTCGCTCGTCGACATCTCCGCGCTCACGGCCGTTGAATTCGCCGCCAAAACGTCCTTCATCCCGGCCCGCATGCTCGGGATCGCTGCGAAGGGCTTCATTGCGCCAGGCGCCGACGCCGACATCACGATCTACGACCCGGCCGCGCGCAGGGCGGTGCACACCTTCTCGGGCGGACGGCAGATCCTCGCCTCGGGCGAGGTTGTTGGTTCCGGCGGCACGGTCCTCTGCACGGCCGAAGGCGAGGAAGCCGTAAGAAAGCGCGGCCTCTCGGCGCAGGTTCTTCCGGGCGGCATCCCCGCACTCAACCGCTCGTTCGGAAAAAAGACCGCCTGAGGAGAAGGCCCGCGCATTACGGGAAATCCATTCAGACCATCGGATTCATCAACCCCTGAATCTTCAACCCAAAAAAGGAAAAACAATCATGCATAAGACCCTTCGTCCGGCGCTTGCCGCCACCGCACTCTTTCTTGCTCTCCCCGCCGTTCAGGCCGCCGACCTTCAGCTCTTCGGCTTCTTCGACCAAGGCGTCGCCTACGTGCACGAGGAGCTCAACCGCGGCATGGCGTCGCCTGCCGGCCAGAGCGCAGCCAATGTTCTCAACGACAAGGGCCTCGTCGCCGACGAAGCCACGCGCTCCAACGTCGCCCTCGGGACGGGGAACGTCTCCACCTGGGGAATGAAGGGAAGCGAAAAGCTGAACGACGACCTCTCCGTGGTCTTCCATCTTGAGAGCGGCTTCCTTCCCGACGACGGCACGATCTACGGAAGCGGCAATCAGATTTTCGAGCGCGAAGCCTCGCTCGGCCTCAAATCGAACCGCTTCGGCGAACTCAAGTTCGGCCGCATGCCGGCGCTCACGACGGGCTCGGGCACCACGGGCATCTTCAACAGCCGCGTCAATCCCTTCGGCGCCGGCTGGGGCAACATGACGGGCGGCTGGAAGTTCTCGGGCACCCTTGCCCAGGCCCGCTGGAACAACATGGTGAACTACATTTCACCCGTCATGCAGGGCGTCAGGTTCCACCTGCAGCACTCCTTCGGAAACGCCAACAACGCCACCGAAGGCACGCACGACGCCGACCGCTGGTCCGCAGCAGGTTTCACCTGGACGGGCGACAGGTTCTACCTCGCGGGCGCGGTCGACTGGATCAAGACGGGCGCGACCAACACCCGCACCGACAAGGATGTCTGGAAGGCGCTCCTCGGCGGCCACGTGAACCTTGACCCGGTGAAGGTCTACGGCACCCTGCAGTACCTGAAGAACACGCCCTACATCGGCGGCTACTCCACGAAGGAATTCGCGCCTCTCGCTCAGGGGCAGAAGCTTACGAAGGGCTTTGAAGCCTGGGCCTTCTCGACGGGCGTCGACGTTCCGGCTGCGGGCGGCACCATCAAGGCGTCGGTCGGCTACGGCTTCGGCGAAAACCAGAACGTGGACGAAAAGAATGAATTCAGCCGCGTCAATGCCGGTCTCGGCTACGTCTACCCGCTCTCGAAGCGCACCTCGGTCTACGGCATCACGGGCTTCTTCATGCAGGACGCCGACTGGCAGAAGGACAACATCACCGCGCATGAAGTGATCCTCGGCCTCATGCACCGCTGGTAAGCCCGAAGGTCTTCTTTCAGAACCCTGAATTCCGGGCGCGGCGACCGATTGAACCCGCACTGCCGTCTCGCCCGGAGAATCAGCGATACATTATCGAATACCAACCTCAGGAGACGAAGAATGCTGGGAATGCACATGGGCCGGGTGCCGAGCCCAAAGGGAAGCGCCGGAGCCAACCTCCCCGATCACGACACCGAATACTGGCTTCTTCGGATCAACCGCGCCTCGCTCGCCGCCAATGCGGAGGCAGGGCTTCTCGACCGGGCGCTTGCGCGCCGGATCCGTGCGGGGCTTGACGACATGGAGCGGGAAGCGGGCGAAAAGGATGCGGTCCGCGACGAGCTCTACATCACGTTTGAACCGAAGCTTCTAAAGCGCTGCGGCATGGAAGCGAGCGTGCTCCACGTCGGCCGCTCGAGCCAGGACATTCTCGCGACGGCCAATGCCGCGCTTAATCTCGAGCATCTTCTCTGGCTCGGCGACGCCGTGCGGGAAGTGCTCGACGCGCTTCTTGATGCCGCCCGCCGGGAAAAGGATGCCGTCGTTCCGGCCTATACGAACGGCGTTCAGGCGCAGCCCACCTACTGGAGCCACTATCTCCTCGCGCAGTCTGAAGTGTTCGGGCGCGACGCAGAGCGCATTTTTGAGTGCCGCGGGCGCTTCGACCGCTCGCCCATGGGATCGTGCGTGCTGAATGGCACCGGATGGCCCCTCCCGGCAGAAAGAATCGCGGAGCTCCTCGGCTTTTCCGCCGTCGCCGCAAACGCCTTCGATGCCGGTCAGTGCGCCGGAAACGACCTTCCGCTTGAAGCAAGCCAGATCGCCGCTTCGCTCATGATCCACGTCTCGTCCTTCATCGCGGACTTCATGCCCCAGTATTCAAATCCCCGTCCCTGGATTCTCATTGAAAGCGCCAACGGCATCTATCGCTCGAGCGCCATGCCGCAGAAGCGCAACCCCGGCATTGTGAACGACTGCCGGCGCGACGCGGGACTCGTAATCGGCGAAGCCCAGGGCGTCATGATGCGCCTCATGAACCTTCCGCTCGGGATGCCCGACGCCCGGGACGCGCGCTCCATGGCGGCGCTCCTTGAAGACGCGGCAGTGGTGCTGCGAACGCTCGCCGGCATCATCCGGTCGCTTCGCGTCAACCATGAGCGCGCGCTCGAGGAGCTGAACGCCGACTGGACCTCTACGCAGGAAATAGCCGATCAGCTCGTGCGCAGGGGCGGCCTCGACTTCCGCCGCGCGCACGGCTTTGCGAGCGCCTTCGTGACCGAAGCCAAAAAGACGGGGCTCACGCCCGCGACCGCCTCGCGCGACGCGTTTGAATCGATCTGGGGAACCTTCCGCGCGAACGAAGAGAAGAACGATCTCCCGGCAACTTTCCCGCTTTCGGCCGAAGACCTTGCCGCAGCGCTCGATCCTAAGGTCATCCTCGCCCACCGCGCCACTCCGGGAAGCGCCTCGCCCTCGGAAATTGAAAAGGGCTTCATCCGCGCGGAAAACCGCATCCGCGACATTTCAGCCCGCACCGAAACCGCGATTGCCGAAGCCCGGAAGAGCGAAGCCCGTCTTGAGGCCGCGCTCGCCGCCCTCTGATTCGCCGCCCTCATAAGAGCCCCCTCCATGAACCTCATGAAGAAACGCTGGATCCTCCTCATCGTCGCCTGCACGATCAACCTCTGCGCCGGATCGATCTACGCGTGGTCCGTCTTTGCGCCGCCCCTTGCCGAGCGCCTTTCGATCCTCACGGGAGAGGCCCTCACGGCAGGAAGTCTCGCCGCGGCCTTCAGTCTTGCCAACGCGGTCGGTCCCATTCCGATGATTCTCGGGGGCGCCGTGAACGATCGCTTCGGACCCCGGTGGGTCATCGCCTCGGGCGGGCTCCTCATCGGACTCGGCTTCTTTCTTGCTGCAGGCGCAGAGACGCCTCTCGCACTCATTCTGGGCTACGGCCTCGGATTCGGTCTCGGGCTCGGGCTCGTCTACGGCTCGACGATCAACACGACACTCAAGTTCTTCCCCGACCACCGGGGACTTGCGGGGGGACTCACCACGGCGCTCTATGGGCTCAGTTCCGTCATTCTCCCGCCGGTCGCCCTTGCGCTCATTTCCGCTGAAGGCATTCAATACGCGCTCATGACGCTTGGGAGCGTCTTTGCGGTGGTGATCGTCTCGGGCGGACTCTTCATGCAGAAGTGCCCCGAAAGATTTGAAGAGAAGTTTCGTTCGCGCGCAGCCGCTCCCGTGAAGCCCGCCCGCGAGGAAGTCAGCTGGCGCGGCATGCTTCGCGCGAAGCGCTTTCCGCCGATGGTGCTTCTCCTTCTCTGCGGCGCCATCCCCGGGATGATGATCATTTCGCACTGCTGGAGCGCGGCGAGGGAACTCGCAGGGCTCGACGCCGCAGCAGCCTCGGGCGCCGTTTCGATTCTCGCTCTCGCCAACGTTTTCGGCCGCATCCTCGCGGGCGCAGCCTCGGACCGCTTCGGGCGTCTCTCCTCGCTCATGGGGGCGCTTGTCCTCACGCTTCTCGGGTGCGCGCTTCTCTCGGCTTCCGACGGCGTGACTGCGCTCTGGTTCTGGAGCGGCATTCTCCTCGTCGGCATCGCCTTCGGCGCTGTCTCTTATACACATCTCCGAGCCC
>OJRO01001388.1_pt1 | contig 17414 bp, 8 predicted proteins | sample 1599221 | NCBI WGS metagenome assembly OJRO01 (sample SAMN03922449, study PRJEB24848) | human gut metagenome | isolation source: stool sample | host: Homo sapiens | place: Germany | collected 2009-11
CGTCTCCATAGAAAATCCGCAAAGGAACTGGCTGTCTTTTTTATGTTCTCCGAGCCATTTTAAGATATCGTCGGTGCGCTCCAGTTCGATCGCCATATCTCCGTCTTTCTTCTTTGTCTTCTCGGTATTCACGAACTTCGGGCGGTAGTCAGCGACAGCCGCGGCCTTGATCACCGCGTCCATCTCATCACTGCGGCCTGTCACGGCCTCAAACATATCTTTGGCGGTAACCACCGGAACAAAATTTACGAACATCGGCGGCTCCACCTCTGCCGGTCCTGAAACAAGAGTCACCTCAGCGCCGCGGAGAGCTGCCGTCTTCGCGATGGCATATCCCATCTTTCCGGTACTGTGGTTTGTAATATAGCGGACCGGGTCGATGGCCTCTCTCGTCGGGCCTGCGGTCACGAGGATCTTCTTTCCTTTTAAGTCTTTCTCGTACTGGACTTCCTTTAAGATATACTGGAGCAGCACCTCCGGCTCCGGCATCTTTCCGGCTCCAGTATCGCCGCAGGCGAGATACCCGCTTGCCGGACTGATCACTTCCATTCCGTAGTGTTCGCAGATCTTTAAGTTGTCCTGTGTGATCGGATTCTCGAACATTCTCGTATTCATCGCCGGGCTGATGATCTTCTTGCAGGTACATGCGAGAACCGTGGTCGTCAACATATCGTCCGCAAGACCATGGGCCAGCTTCGCGATCACATTTGCGGAAGCCGGGGCAACGAGGACAACGTCCGCCGCCTTCGCAAGGGAAACATGTTCAACGGAAAATTCAAAGTTCCGGTCAAACGTATCCACCAGGCATTTATTTCCGGTCAGTGTCTCGAATGTAATCGGGTTAATGAAATTTGTCGCATTCCGGGTCATAAGCACATGGACATCTGCCTTCAGTTTTTTCAGTGCGCTGGCGAGATATGCGATTTTATAGGCAGCGATACTGCCGCTCACGCATAAAAGTACGGTTTTTCCTGCTAACATTTGGAATCCTCCGTTGTAATTTTAGTCAATTTATGGTAAGATAATTCGAACTTTAAAATTATGAGGAACCTGTCTCACACGTTTCTCATCTTCACGGTGAAGATTGACAAGTCCCGCAAATACGGAACCTTTGATCAACTGCACACGTAAAAACAGTATAACACGTTACTTAGATTTGTGGAAGGAGTTTTCTCAATGATTTTAGCGATCGACATGGGAAACAGTAATATCGTTGTCGGAGGTCTTGACGACAATAAAACATATTTTGAGGAACGCATCACCACCGATGACCGAAAAACGAGTCTCGAATACGCGATCCTTTTAAAGAATATTCTGGAGATCCATAAAGTAAAGAAAAATGATATCGAAGGTTCCATTATGGCGTCCGTTGTCCCGCCGTTAAACGCGCCGATCTCTTCCGCTGTGAAGAAGATCACCGGAAAGAAACCGCTTCTTGTCGGTTCCGGAATGAAGACGGGCTTAAACATCAAAATGGATAACCCTAAGACCGTCGGCGGTGACCGGATCGTGGCCGCTGTCGCTGCAAATGCCAAATACAAAGGACCGATCATCATCGCGGACATGGGAACCGCGACAACGCTCGATGTTGTAGACCACGATGGAAATTACATCGGCGGTGTGATTCTCCCCGGTGTAAAGGTTGCCTTAAACTCCCTCGTTTCCAATACAGCCCAGCTTCCGAGGATCAGCTTCGATGTTCCGAAACGCGCAATCGGAAAGAACACCATCGAATGTATGAGAAACGGTATCATGCTCGGCAATGCCGCAATGCTTGACGGTCTTATCGATCGCATGACCGCAGAGCTCGGCGAACCGGCAACCCTTATTGCTACCGGCGGTATGGCAAGATTCATCACCCCGCTCTGTACGCATAAGATTACATATGATCCGGATCTTCTGCTCCGCGGACTGATGATCCTGTACAGACAAAATACAGAAACAAAAGATGCGTAAAGCTTCACTGCCGAATGAAATTAATGTTCATTCGGCTTTTTTTATTGTAACAGGGAACTTCCTGTTACATAAAAAAGGCACATTCTTTTTCATTCAGAATCGTCCTCCCGGCCATTTCTGTCTTTACATTTCGTTCGAAACGAAATGCAAGCGAAATGTAGAGTTGTAATATTTCGTTTTATAGGATATACTTATGATAGAATTACGTTTGGAGGTGTTCTATGAACTATTTATCCAGCATGGAAGCGGCAAAAGCAATGGGAATCACAGTGCGCAGAGTCCAGCAGATGTGCAAGCAGGGCGAAATTTCCGGAGCTGTGAAAAAGGGACATTCCTGGCTGATTCCAGAAAATGCAGTTTGGCCAGATTCAGGCGAAAAGAAAAAGCCGATGCCCATTGGGATTTCTGATTTCAAGACGGCGACCACAAGCTATTATTATGTAGATAAAACTTTGCTGATCCGTGATTTTCTGGATATGAAACCTATGGTATCGTTGTTTACCCGTCCGAGACGTTTCGGTAAAACATTGAATATGGATATGGTTCGGGTCTTTTTTGAAAAAACACAGGAGGACACCTCCATTTATTTCAAGGATAAGCAGATATGGCAGTGTGGTTCTGGTTATACCCGGCATCAGGGAAAGTATCCGGTCATATTCCTGACATTTAAGGATGTAAAATGTCTGACATGGCAGGAGACATTTCAGAAGATCCGTAAGCTGATTTCACTGGAATTTATACGGCACAGTGAACTTGAGGAAAGTACTGCACTTGGAATCTATGAAAAAGAACAGTACCATCGCCTTGCCAGTGACAATGCGAATGAAGTAGACTGCCAGATGGGATTACAAATCTTATCTCTGTTGCTGCACAAGCATTATGGACAAGAATGTATTATCATTATTGATGAATACGATACACCGATCCAGCAGGGACATCATTGCAATTTTTATCCGGAAATCGTGAATTTCATGCGTAATTTCTTTTCCGGCGGCCTGAAGGATAATCCACATCTGGCTTTTGGCTTTCTCACAGGCATTCTCCGTGTTGCAAAAGAAAGCATTTTCAGCGGCATGAATAATTTGAAAACCAATTCAATTTTGGACGACAGTTACAGTGAATATTTCGGCTTTACAACTGAGGAAGTAAAAGATATTCTGCACTACTATGGGAAAGAGGACAAATATCAGGAGATCTGCAGCTGGTATGACGGATACCGATTTGGTCATACAGAAATCTTTAATCCATGGTCTGTCATCAATTACATTACCGATCAGTGCTTCCCAAAGGCGTTCTGGCAGTCTACCGGCAGCAACGAAATCATTGGTGAGATTATCGCAACAGCTACACCCGAGATAACGGAAGGACTTCATAAACTGCTCTGCGGTGAAAAAATCACTACTTATATAGATACCAGCGTGATCTATCCGGAGATCCAGAATAATCCATACACGATCTATAGTTTTCTTCTTGTTGCGGGTTACTTAAAAGTTGCAGAAGTTTATCCACAGAATGATGGGAATTTCATGTGTGATGTTGCAATTCCAAATAAAGAGATTGCCTGTGTTTATGAAAAAGAAATTTTAAATCGGACGAATCAGAACAGCGTCGCGATTTCTATCAATCAAGCAATATTTTCCGGGAATGCAAAAAAGCTTCAGTCTTTGCTGGAGAATTTTATGCTGCAGAGTATTTCTTCTATGGATGGGGCAAATGAAAGTTTTTATCATGGCATGATGCTTGGATTATGTGCGATCCTTGGAAACAGGTACCAGATTCGTTCCAATCGAGAATCGGGACTTGGCCGATTTGATATTCAACTGAATCCATTAGTAAAAGGAATTCCGGGATTCCTGTTTGAATTCAAACACACAAATGATGATCATGTGGATCTGGATGCGCTGGCAGATCGCGCCCTCCAACAAATAGATGTGAAAAAATATGACACGGAATTGCGGGATGCAGGTGTCCGGCCGATCATAAAAATCGGGATTGCTTTTCGTGGAAAAACAGCCGTTGTGAAACGAAAATAATGAGAAGGGGCTGCCGCACCAATTTTGGTATGCGGCAGCCCCGTTTTCTATAATCATGTTTCTTTTTTATCCCAGTCTTCTCACAAATTCCTCATACCCAAAGGTTTTCACCACACTGCACTCCCCATTCTCATCCATTCGCGCGATGGACGGCAGGCACATGCCGTTGAAGGTGTTGTTTTTTACCATGGAGTAGATCGCCATGTCCTCGAAATAGAGTTTATCGCCGATCTGAATCTCGTGGTCGAAGGAATAGTCGCCGATCACGTCACCCGCAAGGCAGGTCGTTGATGAGAGACGGTAGGTGTACTGCTTTTCGTCCGCTTCTCCGGAGTCTTTTAACGGCGGGCGGTAGGGCATCTCCAGCACATCCGGCATGTGGCAGGCTGCGGAGGCGTCTAAGATCAGTGTCTTAATTCCGTTATCCACAATGTCCATGACTTCTGTCACGAGATATCCCGCATTTAATGCCACGGCTTCCCCCGGTTCCACATAGACAGTGACATCATATGTCTCCTGCATATGGCGAATGCAGCGCTCTAAGCGGTCGATGTCGTAATCGTTTCTCGTGATATGGTGTCCGCCGCCCATGTTGAGCCATTTGATATTCGGAAGCCTCAGGTACTTTCCGAATTTTTCCTCCACCGCCTTCAGAGTCGTCTCCAGATCATCCGAGTTCTGCTCGCAGAGGGTATGGAAGTGGATCCCGTCAAGCTTTTCCACAAGATCTTCCCGGAAATTGGCCAGGGTCACGCCGAGTCTGGATCCCGGCGCACAGGGATCGTAGATCGCGTGGTCGCCCTGAGTGGAGCACTCCGGGTTTACGCGGATGCCGATGCTGACGCCTTTTTCCTTACAGAAGTCCGCGTATTTTTCAAGCTGGGAAAAGGAATTGAATACCAGATGTTCGCAGATATCGGTGAGTTCCCCGATCTCCGATTCCTTGAAGGCCGGAGCGAATACGTGATTTTCTTTTCCCATTTTTTCATATCCAAGCTTTGCCTCGAAAAGACCGCTGGCTGTGGTTCCGTCCAGATACTGCCCGATCAGCGGGTACTCGAAGAAGTTCGAGAATGCCTTCTGGGCAAGGAGGATCTTGCAGCCGGTGTCGTCCTTTACTTTCTTTAAGATTTCCAGATTTTTCCGAAGCTTTCTTTCATCAATTACATAGCATGGAGTGGGTAATTCATTAATCTTCATCTTGTTCTCCAATTACTGACTCGTTCCTGATACACATCTCAGCCCTACCAGAAAACGAAGTTCATTTTTCTACTGCCGTATCACAATACAGCAACACCCCTGACAACTCGTTCCTGCCAGAGGTGTTTTCTGTACTTGAAACTGTTCCACATTCCGCGCTTTTCCTGCATTCATCGCGAATATGCCAAACAGTCATTCATTTTCAAATTTTTATTTCACAATCTCCGGATTCTCATCCACAACCCACGGAAGTCCCCACTTGTTCAGCGCTTCCATATACGGATCCGGATCGAACTCCTCGACGTTGAATACACCCGCGCCCTTCCAGGTTCCGTCTACTACCATCATGGAACCGATCATTGCCGGTACGCCAGTCGTGTAGGAGATGGCCTGGGAGCCGACTTCCTTGTAACACTCCTGATGGTCACATACGTTATAAATATAGATCGTCTTCTCTTTTCCGTCCTTCACACCGGTAAAGATACAGCCGATGTTTGTCTTTCCGACGGTTCTCGGACCTAAGGATGCCGGATCCGGAAGAAGAGCCTTTAAGAACTGGATCGGAACGATCTCCTGTCCATTAAAGTTTACCGGGGAAGTGGAAAGCATTCCAACGTTCTCTAAGCATTTCATGTGGGTCAGGTAGCTCTGTCCGAAGGTCATGAAGAAGCGGATGCGCTTTACGCCCGGAATGTTCTTTGCAAGGGATTCGATCTCCTCATGATGTAAAAGGTACATGTCCTTCTCGCCAACCTGCGGGAAGTTGTACTCACGCTTGATCTCCATCGGCTTTGTCTCTACCCAGTGGCCGTTCTCCCAGTAGGAGCCGTTTGCGGATACCTCACGGAGGTTGATCTCCGGGTTGAAGTTTGTAGCGAACGGATAACCATGGTCGCCGCCGTTGCAGTCTAAGATGTCGATGGTGTGGATCTCATCGAAATAGTGCTTTAACGCATACGCGGAGAAGACGCTTGTGACGCCCGGGTCAAAACCTGTTCCTAAGAGTGCCATAAGTCCAGCCTCTTTGAATTTCTCCTGATATGCCCACTGCCAGGAATAATCGAAGTATGCGGTGAAGCCCTCTTCCTTGCAGCGTTTCTCATAGATCGCGCGCCATGTCGGATCGTCGGTGTCCTCCGGCTCGTAGTTTGCGGTATCAATGTAGTTCACGCCAGCCTTTAAGCATGCATCCATGATCGTCAGATCCTGATACGGAAGCGCTACATTTAATACTGCATCCGGCTTGTAGCTCTCCATTAAAGCAACCAGCTCGTCCACGTTGTCAGCATCCACTTTCGCGGTCGTGATTTTCGTCTTTGTCGTTCCCTGAAGCTTCTCCTTTAAGGCATCGCACTTTGATACAGTACGGCTTGCGATCATGATTTCTGTGAATACATCACTGTTCTGACAACACTTGTGGATCGCTACGGACGCAACACCTCCGCAGCCGATGATCATTAATCTGCTCATGTTTATTTTTCCTCCTCTTTTAAAAGATCCTCAACATACTTCGGCAGCATGAACGCTCCCATGTGAAGATGTGTCGTGTAATACCATGTTTCGATATTTAATGCATCCCATTCCCGGGGTTTGAAATCCTTGATGGGATGATATTTCTTTGAAGCGAAGCCGAAGAGCCAGTATCCGGACGGACAGGTTGGAATATGCGCCTGATACACACGGCTGATCGGGAAGGAGCGGAATGCCTTTCGGTGCATACTGCGGCAGGCCAGCTCGTCCTCATCGTAGAATGGGCTTCCGTGCTGGTAGACCATGATTCCATCTTCCTTTAAGGCGCTGTAGCAGCTACCGTAGAATTCCTTCGTGAACAGTCCCTCAGTGTGGCCGAAGGGATCTGTGGAATCGTTGATGATGAGGTCATACTTTGCCTTCTTGTTTCTTAAAAATCTCAGACCGTCATCATAGTGGACCTCGACACGCGGATCATCTAAGGCACAGGCCACCTCCGGGAAAAATTTTCTTGAAACCTCCACAAACATCTCATCCGTCTCCACGACATCGATATGTTCCACGCAGTCATACTGCAAAAGTTCTTTCGCGACACCGCCGTCGCCGCCGCCGATGATCAGTACGTCCTTCACACACGGATGGACCGCCATCGGCACATGGGTCACCATCTCGTCATAAATAAACTCGTCCTTCTCGGAGAATACGATCTCCCCGTCCAGAGAGATAAATTTTCCAAATTCCTCGGAATCGAACACATCGATCCGCTGATATTCACTCTCCCCGGAAAACAGCTGCTTTTCGATTTTGATGGACAGCTTGACATTTCCGGTGTGCAGTTCTGAAAACCAGAATTCCATATCTCGTGACTCCTTGTATCGTATTGGCCAAAGCCTGTTTGCGGGCAGACAGCCTGTTTGCCTGCAGCCAGCTCCGGCGCCTTAAAAAATTCATGCTATATGTTTGCCAGCACCATCAGATGGTCCACCGCCGGATCCTCTGTTCCCTGCATGGAGCATCCCTTTTTCTTCGCATACAGGATATACTGGACCACGTCGTCCGTGATCATCTCCCCCGGCGCCAGGATCGGGATTCCCGGCGGATAACACATCACAAACTCCGCACAGACTCTTCCCGAAGACGCTTCCACCGGAACAGAGACCTTCTCGGAGTAGAACGCTTTCTGCGGGGACATAACAACCTTTGGAGAAATGTACTCGCCAGAGAGCAGTCCGGAGCTGTCTTTTTTGTAGAGACGCTCGATATCATCCAGAGCACCAACAAGGCGTTCGATGTCCTGGATACGATCTCCGATGGAGATGTAAGCAAGAATGTTGCTGATGTCACCGAATTCGATCTGGATATCATACTCGTCGCGCAGGAGATCATATACCTCGATTCCCGCAAGTCCGATGTCTCTTGTATACACGGAAAGCTTCGTCACATCGTAATCGAAGATGCTGTCCCCGTTCACCAGTTCTTTTCCGTAAGCATAATAGCCGCCGATGGAGTTGATCTCCCGTCTCGCGTATTCTGCCATCTCAACGACCTTCGCGAAGGATTCCTCGCCACGGAGAGCCAGATTTCGTCTTGAGATATCAAGGCTGGAAAGAAGCAGGTAGGATGCGCTTGTGGTCTGGGTCAGGTTGATGATCTGGCGCACATAATCGGTGTTCACTCCCTTATTTAAAAGAAGAAGCGAACTCTGGGTCAGGCTTCCGCCGGACTTGTGCATAGATACTGCCGCCATATCAGCTCCCGCTGCCATTGCGGAGATCGGAAGATTCTTTCCGAAATACAGGTGGGTTCCATGAGCCTCGTCCGCGAGAACCTTCATGCCCCTCGCATGGGCAAGCTGTACGATCGTTTTTATATCAGAGCAGATGCCGTAATAGGTCGGGTTGTTGACGAACACCGCAACCGCGTCCGGATTGTCCTCGATGGCCTGTTTTACTTTTTCGACCTGCATTCCCAGTGAAATACCGAGTCTCTGGTTCATCTCCGGATTTACGTAGATCGGGATTCCGCCGCAGAGCACCAGAGCGTTGATGACGCTCTTATGTACGTTTCGCGGCAGGATGATCTTATCTCCGGCTTTTACCACCGAGAGGATCATGCTCTGGACCGCAGATGTCGTTCCACCCACCATCAGATAGGCGCTGGCCGCTCCGAATGCCTCCGCCGCAAGCTCTTCCGCCTCACGGATCACGGAGACCGGATGACAGAGGTTGTCAAGCGGCTTCATGGAGTTTACGTCCAAAGATACACATTTTTCGCCTAAAAGCTGTACCAGTTCCGGATTTCCGCGTCCTCTCTTATGTCCCGGTACATCAAACGGGACAACTCTCTTCTTTTTAAATTCCTCGAGTGCTTCATAGATCGGGGCTTTCTTTTGTCTCTCTCTGTCCATGGTTTTGTTCCTCACGCATTTTATTGATTGCGCATCATCTGAATACTAAAAAAAGCAGATGACGCCAAAACCATCATCTGCTCAAAACGATTCTATTCCATTGGGGTCTGGGGCGCGTCACTCCGCTCCCGTCTGCCTCTGACCTTTATCGTTTTTTCCTCCAAGTCTGCAATCGCAAATATATTGTCCCTGCACTTATTGACCGATTCACAAGATGATGTGTTTTTCAAACACTGATTATAAAGTAATCAACTTATAAATTTGAGCTTTTAACTCAATCAATAATGTGGGCTTAACCCCACGCGGCGCTTGACCCGCCTGTCCGATGGGCTTAACTTCCGTAGTCTGTTCTGCGGGAGTGGTCATTACATACATTTGCATGAAAACGATAAATGTCTCTTCACACTATTTCTATCATACATGAAAAAACATAGAACTGTCAAGTAAAAATTTCCATTTGTCCTATGAGAAGATAAAAGCAGGGATCCATCAACCATAAAAGTTGATGGATCCCCATGAAACAGAATCACACGCTATCATTCTGTATGTTTCCGGTCACCATTGCACCGGTCTTTGGATCCAGATAATAGAGATGTCCATCCTGCGGATCTGTAAACCAGCCGGTCTTCATCGCTCCCTGGGTACCGTCAGATACCGGGTTCAGATAATACCAGTTTCCATCCACATCCTTAAACCAGCCGGTCTTCATCGCTCCCCGCGTACCGTCAGATACCGGATTCAGATAATACCAGTTCCCGTCTGTGTCCTTAAACCAGCCGGTCTTCATGGTTCCCTGCGTGCCGTCAGATACCGGATCCAGGTAATACCAGTTTCCATCCGCATCTTTAAACCAGCCGGTATCCATGTACCCGTCCGCACCAAAGTGATACCAGAACATGGTTCCCTCGTACAAAAGCTGTTTCCATACATTGAATACACGACGTCCATCGCTATCATAGTAGCTCCATCTGACTACGCCATTGACTTTCTTTGTTTTCCATGCATTTCTGGCCACATTCCGGTCGGTATCCTCTCTGTCACTGTCAGAACCGGTGTTCCTGTCACCTTTCGAATCATCAGGAGTTTCAGGACTGTTGCTTTCCAGAACTGCCTGCGCCGTCACACGATGTCCTTCTGCCTGATCCAGCGCATCCAGGAATGCTTCGTTCACAGTTGTATACAACGTGCCGTTGATCTTCCAGCCCTTGAACACAGCTCCATCCTTGATGACTGTCGGAAGCGCTTCATCCATCTGCTCCAGGCTATAGCTCCGTTCTCCGACTCCATGATCAAATGCAACCGTTCCCTTTCGGCTGTCTGAGAGCAGCTCAAAGGTACTAAAGCCATCCTTGTTGACAAACTCTGCCATCGCACTTCCCTGCGTTTTCTTTACTGTTACCGGATAATAAGCAATTTTTCCGCTATGTAACAGATGCCGGATAAAGAGATCTTCGGCCGGATAATCTGCCGGGAGTGGCAGGGTGATCGTAACCGGGATTCCGACCTTCTGTGGGATCGCTGAGCCGATCAGAACTGTATTCTTACCGTTGCCTTTCTCCTGCATGGTCTCATTCTTTCCGGCTGTTGTGGCTTTTACATTGTATAATGCGGTGATTTCAAAAGTGATCACATTCACTCCCTGTTTTTCGGTCACACCCTTTACTTCCACCGACATATACGGCTCAACCACCAGTCTTACCTTCTTTCCTGCGGTATCGACTCCTTCCTTCTGAAGTTTTTCCTTCGTTTCCACTCCGGAAATCGTCTGATCTTCTCCTGTTTTTACGATCACATCCCCGTTTTCTGTTTCCCGGATCAGATCTGCTGCCACAGTATCCAGTCCGGTAATCTCCGGGGCCTTCTCTTCCAAGAGGTTAGCAATCTCTTTTACCTCCTCCGGTGCATCTGCCGGAACCGGTGCAATCTTCGGCTCTGCCACGGAGATCTCCGGTGCCTGTGCTTTTCCAACAGTAATTTCCCTGGTCACCGTCGTTCCATTGTAGTCGCTATCCCCGGCAACCTCAGCCGTCACAAGGACCGTTCCGGCTCCGATGATCTTCGCCTCTGTTTTTCCGTTCACTTCTGATAGCTCCAGAACTCCATTTCCGTCAGGAACGGAGAATTTCACAGCTCCGGTTCCCTTCTGTCCGGTAAGTTCCAGTTCGAATGGATCATCTCCGTAGAGTTTCCCGTCTACTTCTTTGATCTGAATCTGATCCTCATCTACCTTTCCGACCTCGAAGCTGCAGCTTACCAGTGCAGGCTTATTGTAATTCTGCTGCTCTGCGCCGTCAGCCGGAAGCACATAATCTGCCGAAATTTCATGCGTACCAACAGAAGGACCCGAATATTCCATGGATGCGGTTCCATTGGTCAATGGGATCGGCGTCTGATTGAGCGGCTGTCCATTTTCATAAAATATTACCGTTCCGGTCAGAACATCCTGATAAGCTCCCTTCGCTTCCAGAGTCAGAACATAAGTATCTTTCACATTTCCAAGAGCAGCCCGGAGTCTCTGCATCAGACCGGTTTTCTTTCCGGCTTTCAAATTCAGGGAAATGCTTCCCTTCTGAACGGTGATCGGTCTGGAATTATTACCTGCCGTGTAATTGGTGCCACTTGCCACACTTATCGTTACCGTTGCCGTACCTGCGCCATGGATCGTTGCCCGGCCATCTGCATCAACCGTCAGTACATTCGCAGAGTCGCTTGTCTTGGTCACGGCTCCATCTCCAACGGTGGTAACTCCAGTCAATGGAAAATCAGGATCGCCATATGTTTTCGTTCCCGGCCACTCTGCATCATTGATCGTGATCGAAGATGCTGCTTTTTTGATCGTTGCGGTTGCACTGGAAGGAATGTTGACCTGGTAGTTATCCGGATCGGCTGTTGCTCCGCCACCGCTCGCTGCTGCTCCTGTTATCACAGCCTTCGAAGCATCGATCACAACCTCTTTATTGGTTCCGACATTTGCATTCTTAAAAGCGGCTGTTAAGCCTGTGATCTGCAGTTTTTCATTTCCGGCAGCTGTATTCACACCAGTGTCTATCATGAGTGGTTGCTGTACAGTTGCTGTTGTCGTGCCATCATAGGTCTTATCTTCTACCGCAACTGATGATAATTGCAGTTGGTACTTAGAAATTTCCGGTACCACGGAATCTGTTAATGTCCTATCGTATGAAGCACTTGAATCTGTCGGTGTAAATTTCACGGTATAAGCCTTGTTACCTTTTACCTTCGGATAAATACCAGATGCTGAACTACTATTTTCCGGTTCCCAGCTCCAGGTTCCGGCTACCGGTTGATTTGCACCATTATACACACCATAACCAGAAGCCAGGGAAACCGGAATCTTAGCAAGTGAAACCCCATAAGTCCCCTTCGCATCCCACTTTTGTGTTCCGTTTCCTACAATTCTCAGTGTATCCTTGGTAGACACATGAAGCGGTGCCGTTCTCTCAGAAGCAAATGCATTCTCTTTCGCCTTTATTCTGCTGGTTACCTGATATCCATGTGCCGGATATAATCCCTGAATTTTCGTACCGTCAATCCATGTAAATGCTCCGTCTGAATCTACATCACGGTATCCATACTCAATGTCATTTTCCGGATTCGTTCTGTTTATGGTAATCGTCGTACCGGTTATAGTCACCTCACCCTCAGTTATTGCAGCCGGTGCTGCCGTTCTTTTAGGAATCGTGATACTTTCAGGTTTTCCGGCAAATTTCTTATCCGTGTTGCTTGCAGCATACCGATAATAAACCGTACTCTCATGATCGGAAGAAATGATGTCTGTAATCGAAATTCCTGATCCACTGCCCATTTTTGCAGAGGTCCAGTTTGGAGAGGTATTGGTTCCGTTTACAATCACATACTGTAAAGATGAAGAAATTGTGATTTCTTCCTTCCGATAATCAATATTCGGCTTGTTCGATTCTTCCGGAATCGCCTGTGTTTGCAAATTCCCCACAAAAACCTTTTCACTGGCTGACATGGACGAGGATGCTTTCTTGCGAATATAGAATGGTACAGACCCACCATTTTCACGAATGTTATCCAGCAGCCCTGTCAGACGAACCTTACCACCCCGTTTTATAGTTGTCCATGACTGTGCATCCTTAGAAGCAGCATACTCCAGATCGCAGGAAGCTTTATTCTCTAAAGTCTCCTGTTCGTAATTGATAGAAACATCAGCAGCATTAGGTGCCTCCTGCTGCATTTTTTCTGTCTGGAAATTTACATAGGTTACATCAAGAGATAACTTATCATCCTTTTTAATCATCAGTCTGACATGATATTCTTTGTCCGGAGCTAAATCCTGAATAGGATACTCATAGTTTCCGGAAGGACTTTCCGTAAGTGGCCTTCCTTTCGAGAACATTTCATCTAATGTCCCTGTCTGCTCATCCTCGCCGGGGGTTAAGAAAAACCTAACCTCTGCTCCGGGAGTTCCTGTTGCCTTAAGTGTAGCAGTCGCTTTTGTGTCAGAAATCGTCTTAATATCCGTGACAGTTGCAAAAGTGATACTTGCCGCCTGGTTATTAGAATATGTATCAGTAGCTTGATCATAATATACCGTCTTACTGTACTTGCGGAAATGCGGGTAATCCTCCGTTCCGATCACCTGTCCCCACGTACCATCTGATTTTTCACCGTTTAATTTATAGGCAATTTCTCCGGATTTCAGTTTTTCTTCGCCATCTAGAGTAGTAATTTCACCCACACGACTATATATACTCTCATTTGTCTCATAACAGTTCGTAAACTTAGCCCTATTATTCATCGAGGAACGAGTTCCTTCCAGTTTTCCTGATACAGCCAAGCAATTAGTCACCGTTCCGTTTGAAGAATTATTTAAAAAATTTGTTCCTACTACAAAACAATTCTGAATATTGGTACGAACAGCGGTATGACACAACCCGAAAGTCCAACCATCTTCCAACACCAGCCCTATATTTTGTACACTCCCATCTTGAATCCTTGCCACCAGTCCCCGCTTAAGACTTGTACCGTCAGCAGTAGGTCGCAGTCCGGAAATTACATGATAATTTCCCTCAATATTCCCCCTGAAATACTTATTATCTATGTTTCCAATGCTTGTCCAGTCACGTCCGCCCGGGATCTTAATATCCTTCATCAGCTTCAGATTGCTGTTATCAGGGATTATACTATCATTAAACTGCTTTGCAAACCAGAAAAGCTGACCGGCATTATAAATCTCATAATATTCCCCCGACTTGTTTGCCTTCTGATATGCACCACATGCTTCACAAAATCCATCTGCATTATAGTACTCATGACTACAAACGGTATCATCATGAAACATCTCGATTTCATTTGGTGTTGTTGTCGAAATTGTCTTACCTGAGACTGTGATCGGTTTGCCGCCATATAAGTCCGGTACCGTCACCGAAATCTCTGTTTTTCCCTCATTTTCCGGCAGATATACCGTCAGATGTCCCGTGTTCGCTTCATCATACGAAATCTGCATGGAAGGAATGACCATGGCTGCACTTTGACCTTCTTGATTGCTCAACGGTTCACCATTCTGCTTGATCGTGATATCGGTTGCCTGTAATACCTGATCACTCGTGATCGCCGTGGAAACAAATTTTAATCTTGTCTCATAAAGAGGAGTTGCGGCCTTCAAAGTGATCGTTGCATTCTTATCATCAACATCAGCAACGTCAGCTTCCATCCGATAAACATAGTCTCCAACCTTCACCTTTACCGTTACCTGTGTCCCTGACGTTAATGGCTTCAGATAATTGGATGCCGTAAGTGTGCCTTGATAACCGCTCACCTTCATCGTTCCGGTGTCCCAGGTAATCTCTCCCACGCTGATTGTCACCGGATAAGAGCTTTCGGTTAATCGTCCATCCGCAATCGTGCCCTGAATGGTATACTTTTTCAGTTCGAAATTTTCACTTTTCGGGAAATAATCGCCGCCATTTAAGTTTACTGTGGCTTCATTACTGATAGAAATAGAGCCATCCAAAGTACCACCCGGCAACGATTGACCTGGCTTTACTGCGATACCAATGGCATACACTTCATTCTGATATGCAATGGCTAAAACCGTTCCACCTTTGATCGCAATATCACCATACTTGTATCCGCCTTCTACCGCTTTTGCTCCACCACCGCCACAGCCGATTGCGGCTCCAGGGCGTCTTCCTGCGTTCGTAGCATATCCTCCATAGGCTGTCACATTGCCACCATTGATCTCAATCTTATCCACGCAGCCGTTCGCTCCACCGCCAATTCCTGCTCCACCGTATACATTTTGAATATCCTTATAGTAGCTTCCATGTCCGCCCTTGGCATACACAGTTCCGTTGTTGATGATAATGGTACCGCTGCCGCCCTCTGCACTGCCGCCAATACCTGCTGCCATCTCGCCGCCATAAGCTTTGATATCGCCTCCGTCGATCACAATCGTCCCCAAGGAACCATTTCTCCTGCTCGACGCACCAATTCCGGCGCCTTCTCCACCGGTTGCTTTTAAGCTTCCCTCTCCGCTGATCGTCAGGGTGCAGCCTTCCGGCACCTCAATAGCCGCACACATATCACCGCCCTTGAGCGTGTTTTCTCCCTCCAGAATCAGATTCAGTTTTGCACCATTCACCAGTCGGATCGCCGGTACCCAGGTACTCGCTGTCTCATCGTTCTTAACAAGCGGTATCTGGATATCCAGATTTGAAATCGTGATTGTAGCCTCCACACCATTAACCAGAATAACATTGGTCGTACTGCTTCCCGTGATAGTCGCATGATTATACTGTTCCAATGTGTTGCTGTTGATGTTGATACCGCCATTCGCAATATTATAAGTATCTGTTGATGCCAGCAAAGCGATCCCGCCGTCCATGCTGACCTCGATCTCCGGAAGCTCCACGCCCGCTGCCAAAATATACTCACTAGGAAGAACCGGAAGATAATAATAGAAACCGCTTTCATCTTCCCGGTTCTCATCCGGCTCCCAAGTAACGCTGATATCCGTCAGCACCGGGATATCTTCTGAGATTTCCTCATCTTCAAACTCATAATCCTCAAGAAAATCCCCGGCATTGCTGTCGGTCGCGATCAGAAACGTACCCTGCTGGTCTTTCTGCAGGTCTTTCTCCTGAACTTCCTGTTTATCTGCTTCCTCCTCATCATTGCTATCCGGCATGTTTTCTGAATTTTCTGTTTCCGGAGTTTCCTCCTCATTCAGATTTTCTTTCTTTGCATTACTGCCGGTAGCAATTCCAAAGTCTTCTTTCTTATCACGGTCGTCTGCTGCCGCTTTCTCATCCTCCGCGCCCTTATCGCGATCCGCATTATTTTTCTGATGATCCACGTTCTTATATTCCACCACCGAAGCCTCGATCGTCTCCGGGAAATTCAGATAATCCTCAAAGTTTTCTCCGGCATCCGCAGGGATCTGAATATGCGCGACCTCCTCCGGTAATTCCGTAAATCCCGTGATCACTTTCAACTTTTTTGTAGGAACTGCAGCAAACGTTGCAGACGGTATGCATAACTGCATCGCCATCACTGCCGCCAATGCTGCAGATACGATCTGCCGTTTCTTCTTTTTATACCTCATATCCATTTCCTCCTGTTGTCATTATATTCTATATAGCGTGACGGTTTTGTTCTCCCCGGTAATATTTTTATTCATACTTTTCCTCCTCACCTGATTCATTACTTCCCCTTTTTCCCTGAAGAAGCCGGGAGACTGCCTCCCGCAGCTGATATTCTGTAACGGGCTTCACCCAAAAGTCATCTACCCGCAGCCTGCGGCTTTGGGGTTCAAACTCTGCCTGATCGCTGATCCAAAGGAGCGGGACATCCCTGCTGTAGCCTCGTATGCTCATGCAGAAATTCATTCCACGGGCCCCATCCTCCATTATCACCACAGCGTCATAAGGGCCCTCCCGCTGCATGGCATAGACGCAGAATACGCCATTGTCAAAGCGGTCTACTTTGCCAAGCTTCATCAGTAACGCCGTTTCTTTCTCCTTCTGACTATAGCTGCATAGCGCAATTCGCATTTCCATACCTCCGTTTCCTGATGGGCTCCATTGCCTCATATAGCTCCTGATCACTACAATCTATGGAGAGGAATGCCGGGATACGAAGCTGATACGCGATCAGGGCAAAGTTTTCATCATCGCTCCACCAGACAAGCGGTGTTTCCGGTGCCAGCTGCTTTGCCTGAATGGCAGCCTCCAGTCCCCTTGCCCCGGTCATTGCGATGACAACCGCATGGTATCGGCTCCGCCGCAGTGCCTGAGATAGCTGCTTTTCATTCCATAGCTCGTCGATGACAAGCTGACCATCCCCATCAAAAAGGGAGCGCA
>OJRO01001441.1_pt1 | contig 16668 bp, 12 predicted proteins | sample 1599221 | NCBI WGS metagenome assembly OJRO01 (sample SAMN03922449, study PRJEB24848) | human gut metagenome | isolation source: stool sample | host: Homo sapiens | place: Germany | collected 2009-11
CTGGTAAAAGGCAGGGAAGCCCCGTCCAATTAATAATTGGGCGGGGAGGATTCACGTTTCAAGCTTTCGAACCCGCTGAGTCGCTTCGGGACGACGCTGAGGCGGAGTGCCCGTTGGAAGAGTAGACTTAAACGCTTTCCCTCCGTGCAAAGTGCCCGCCCCGCGCAGCGGAACGGAACGGAGAGGAACGGACCAGACTGGACAGACCAGAGGAGAAGCGGCCTTGACCGATCAGTTTTCCATCATCACCACGCTCGTGACGGGCTTCGGGCTTGCGCTTGTTTTCGGGTGGCTTGCAGAGCGCTTCCTGAAGACCCCCACGCTTGTGGGCTACATCATCGCGGGCGTGTCCGTGGGCCTCTTCCCGCTCCTTCCCAACGTCGACCGCGTCGTCACGGAGCAGTTCGCCGAAATCGGCGTGATGCTCCTGATGTTCGGCGTGGGCCTGCATTTCTCGGTCGCCGACCTCGTGAAGGTCAAGGGCGTGGCCGTCACGGGCGCGATGCTGCAGATGGCCGCATCGGGCGCCGCCGGCACGGCCGTCGCGCTCCTTGCCTGGGACTGGGCGCTTCCCAATGCGATCGTCTTCGGCATGACGCTCTCCTGTGCATCGACCGTCGTCGTGATGAAGGCCCTTGAGCTTCGCAAGCTTTCCGTCACGCCGAGCGGCCAGGTCGCCATCGGCTGGCTCGTCGTGCAGGACCTCGTCACCGTCTTCATCATGGTGTGCCTGCCGCTCGTCGCGCAGGTGACGCAGGGCGAGGGGCCCGTTGATCCGAGGCTCATCGTCATCTCGCTCTCCAAGACGCTGCTCGGCGTCGCGGTGTTCGTGGTCGGCATGCTCATCGTCGGCAAGCGTCTCTTCCCGTGGATTCTCCAGCGCGTGGCGCTCTCGGGTTCCCGCGAGCTCTTCACGCTCTGCGTGCTTGCGATCGCCATCGGGATCGCCTACGGCGCAGGTGCGATCTTCAACGTGAGCTACGCTCTGGGCGCCTTCTTCGCAGGCATGGTGATGCGCGAGTCTAGCTTTGCGCACCGTGCGGCCCGCAACTGCCTGCCGTTGCAGGACGCGTTTTCGGTGCTGTTCTTCATCTCCGTGGGCCTCATGCTCGACCCGTACGTCTTCGTGAACGAACCCTGGGCCGTGATCGCCGTGATGCTCATCATCATGTGCATCACGAGCAGCGTGACGGCCGCGCTCGTGCTGCTTCTGGGCTGGCCGCTCGACACGGCCCTCGTCATGGGCGCCTGCGTCTCGCAGCTCGGTGAATTCTCCTTCATTCTCTGCGGCCAGGGCATTGCGCTCGGGATCGCGACGCCGGGCACGATGAGCATCGTCGTGGCAGCCTCGATTCTGACGATCGCGCTCAATCCGCTGATGTTCACTGCCATCCCGCACGTGAGGAACCTCCTCGTCTCCCGCCGTCCGTTCTTTGCGCGCATGGCCGAACGCGTCTCGCCGCTCGCCTCCGTCGAGCCCAAGACCATCAAGGGGCACGTGCTCATCGCGGGCGTCAACGAGGTCGTACTCGCGCTCCTGCCGAGGCTCGAGGCCCGCGGCATCGACTTCACCTGCTTCGTGATGAGCGACACGACCGCCGCGGTCGTCGACTCCTACAAGCATGGTTCGGCCATCGTCGGCAATCCGTCCGACCCCGCGCTCCTCGTCCAGGGCCATCTCGTCGATGCCGAGGTCCTCGTGCTGCCGTCCTCCGACATGGTCCTCAACAAGACCGTCTTTGCGGCCGCGCGCGAACTCAAGCATGACTGCCGCATCATCGTGCGCGTCGCCAGCCCCGAAAACCTCAGGGCTGTGCCGTCCGACGAACACACCCGCATCCTCAACGACACCCAGATCGCCTCCGAAAGCCTCGGTGAGGCCGTGGCCGACGTCTTCGGCATCGGCGCTCAGGTTCGCCACGAAAAGGCGGTCGCACGAGGCGAGGCGACGAACGACATCGACGAGGACGAAGGCGCCGCCATCATCGCGCAGGCCCGCGCCGAAGCCGCCGCGAGCGCCGCCCGGCATGCGGCCCGAAACACCTCCCGCCGTTCGATCTTCGACGGCATCAGGGAGAAGATGGCGAAGCGCCGCGAGGAAAAGGCGAGGGCGAAGGCCGCCGTCAAGGCCGCCCAGGCCACTCAGGCTGCCGAGGGTGGTGAAGCCGCAGACGCCGCGTTCGATGCGTCCGCCGTTCCCGAGGCTCAAAAGCCCTCCTTCTTCTCCGGCATGAAGGACAAGATCGTCGGCCTTCGCGTCAAGCAGAGGATTGCGGATCTCAAGGTGAAGGAAAAGATCGCGGACCTCAACGTCAAGGAGAAGATCGACAACCTCAACGTCAAGGAGAGGATCGAGAACCTCGACGTCAAGGGCCGCATCGAAAATCTCAACCTCAAGGACAAGATGGACAAGATCAAGGGCGTTGACTACAAGAAGTGGATGCCGTCCTTCGGCAAGTCCGCCGCTGCCGGAGCCGCAGGCGCCGCTGCCGCTGAAGCCGCTCAAACTGCAGAAGCTGCTGAAAAGGCTGAGACTGCCGAGGCCGCTCAGCCCGTTCAGGCCGAATCCGCCGCGCCCGCTGCAGCGCCTGTCGACGTACAGCCCGAAGTCGTGCAGCCCGAGAGCGCCGTCGAAGAGGAACGCACCACCGAAGTTCAGGCAGCCGTCGTGAGCGAACCTTCCGTGAAGGACGTTCCTGCGTCCGATGCGCCGGCTGATGCACCTGCCGAGGCGGCGTCCGAAGAGGCGAAGCCCGCGGTCACGGACGACGTGAAGAAAACCGAACAATAACCAGAGGATCATGAGCAGGAGGACGCGGTTCATCGGCAGGCTCACGCAACCCGCAGGCACCTTGCCTGCGCTGGTTTGGGCCGCGTGCATCCTTCTCATTCTTGCGCTCACCGTCATCGGCTTTCCGAAGGGCGCCCTTTCGACCGACATTCTTGATCTGCTGCCGTCCTCTTCCGCCGACGTGAGGACGGGAGAACTTGCTCAGGCCGCCACGCGCGGCATCGCCGACCGCGTGATCTGGGCCGTCCGCGAGGACGCGTCGAACCCCGGCGCTGCGGACGAATTCGTCCGAAGCCTCTGGGAGCGCGAGCTCGTTACGTCGCTTTCGGGCCGCATGGACGAAGCGGACCGCAGGATCTGGCTTGAGGCCATGAGGCGGGACGTACTCGGCCTGCTCGACGAGAAGACCGTCTCGGGACTTCTCGGGGACAAGGCAAAGGGGCACCTGAGGTGGATGCTCGGCCAGCTCTACAGTCCCGTCGCAGGCGTCACCGGCGACGAGTGGCGCGCGGATCCCTGGCTTCTTCTCCGCTCGGTCATGATGTCTCAGGGAAGAGGCATGCCGACGCTCGACGACGGCTGGATCACCGCAAAGGATTCCGAAGGGCGCTCCTGGCGCCTGCTGACGGGCCGCGTGCCCGAATCCGCGCTCTCGGGCGACGGGCTCAAGGCCTGGATCGCCGCCGAGGCCGACATCCGCAGGGCCGTTCTGTCCGAACGTCCCGACGCCGCCATCGCAGGGCAGGGCGTTCTCTACTACAGCCATCACGCGGCTTCTCAGGCCGAGCGCGACATGAAGCGTCTCGGTTCGCTCTCCTGCGTGCTCCTCGCCGTCTTCATCTTCGTCGCCTTCCGAAGCTTCAGGCCCGTTCTCCTCTGCCTGCTTTCCGTCTCGGCGGGCGCGCTCTGCGGCACGGCCGCCACGCTGGCGGTCTTCGGGTCGCTCCATGCCGTCACGCTCGTCATGTGCCTGAGCCTCATCGGCATCTCGGCCGACTACACGACCTACTATCTGATGCGCCGCCGCTGGGCGGGCGGGATCGAAACGCCCGCAGGCACTCTCAGACACCTGAGGCCCTCGCTTCTGCACGCGCTTCTCACCACGGTCACGGCCTATGCGCTCATGCTCGCCGCGCCTTTCCCCGGCCTCAGGCAGCTCGCGCTCTTTGCGGTTTGCGGACTCGCGGGCGCCTGGCTCACGGTCGTCGCCTGGTTCCCGTTCCTCGTCAAAAGCTTCCCCGTCCGTCCTCTGCCCGCCCGAAGCCTGCTTTCGGCCTACGCGGACGCATGGACGCAAGGGCGCCTCTGGACGAAGGCCTTCCTCGTCCTCTTTGCCTGCGTATCGGTCTTTGGCGTCGCGCGCCTTAGCGTCAACGACGACCTCTCGGCCCTGCAGACGCCGCCCGTCAGACTTGCCGCAGAAGAGAAGGTGATCTCCTCGCTTCTCGGCATCGGCTTTTCCCAGACGTGGTTCGCCGCCACGGGCAAAACCCCCGACGAGGCGGTGCAAACGCTTGAGCTCTTGCGACCGAAGATTCATGAACTGGAAAAAGAGGGCTTTATTTCGCGTCCCGTGATGGTGCCCCTCAGAAGCCTTGACGTGCAGGAAAAGGCCCTTGCCGCGATGAAGGCTGCAGAGCCCTCGATGACGGCAAAGCTCGCGCCGCCCTGCGGGAAATCCGGCTGCACGCCCTACGGGACCGTGAAGCTTGCGTCATGGCTGGCTGGCCCGTTGGGCGACAACTACCGCTCGCTCGTTGCCCGCACGTCCGAGGGCGTCGTGATCCTCGTGCCCGTGACGCTCTCGGCCGGAAAGGATGCGGCCGCGGCTGCCGCCGCGGCTGCGGCCAGGATCGACGGCGTTTACTGGCTCGACCGCCGGGCCGACTTCGGGGAGCTCTTCTCGGCCTTCCGCCTCGGTCTCACGGGGCTCATCGCCGCAGGACTCGCCGTGCTCGGACTCATGCTCGTGAAGCTCTTTGGCGCAAGGCTTGGGCTCGTCGCGTCGCTGCCCGTCGCGGGCGGCCTGCTTGCGGGCCTTGCCGCTGCGGGCATCACGGGCACGCCCGTCAATCTCTTCAGTCTCTTCGCGCTCATCCTCGTCATGGGGATCGGCGTCGACTACACGATCTTCTTTCATTCGGAGGAAGGCGCGGGATCCGCGGACGAGCCGCGGGACCACGTCCTTCATGCGATGGCGGTGGCGCTTGGAAGCACGCTTCTTTCGCTCGGCATTCTGGTGCTGAGCGAGACGCCGGCCGTGCGAAGCTTCGGCCTGGTGCTTTCGGCGGGCGTTCTTTTCGCCTTCCTGCTTGCGCCCGCCACGCGCCTCATCACAAGACGGAACACATACAGGGAGGAGCGTCCACGATGACGTCCGCTTCTTTCAGGGGCCTTGCGGCGCTGGCCGCCGCGCTCATGCTCACGGGCTGCGCCACGGAGCCCGAGTCGCCCGAACTCTTCTTCTGGGTCAAGCCCGGCGTGTGCGCCGCGCTGCCCGACAGTCCCTGCGGCGCCGACATGACCGAAAACGCCATTCTCACGGCGGTCCGCGACGGGCGCACCGAGCGCCTTCTCACGGTCAGGGCCTGCCGCGGCGGCCTGATGTCGCTCGACGTGATGACCCTCACGGGCATGGCCCTCATGAGCGTCACCTACGACGGCACCATGCTCGTGTCGACGAACTACGTGCCGCTCCCCAAGGAGCTTCGCGCAGAGCAGATCGTCGCCGACATTCTGATGGGCACGCTCCCCGCCGAAGCGTGGACGACGCTTCCTTCGGGTTATCATCTCAGGATTGAGGAAAAATCGAGAACGCTCGTCGACGGCGACGGCGCCGAAATCGAGCGCTTCACGTATGCAGACGGCCCCCGCGGCGCCAGGCTCGCGAGCCTCAGGCACGAGGCCTTCGGGTATTCGATCGGCTTTCGCTATCTCGAGGATCCCGCCGTTCCCGATTCCACCACCGACAAGCCCGGCCCCAACGAGGAGAAAGCACAGTGACGGTTTATGTTGAAGCCCTGTCGCTCGTCAACGCACTCGGCGAAGACGACGATGCCATTCTTGCCAATCTGGCCGAAGGCCGCGCGCCCGGCATGGAGGGGTCCCTCGTGCTCACCGTCGACGGGTTCGAGGCTCCGTTCGGCCACGTGACGATTGATCTGCCCGACACGAATCCGCTGTCCTCGCGCAACAACAGGCTCCTCAGGGCCTGTTGGAACCTCAGGAAGACCGAGTTCGAAAGCCGCCTCAAGGACTTTGAGGACGAGCGCATCGCCGTCGTGCTCGGCACGAGCACCTCGGGCTCTCAGGAGTTCTCCGACTGGTGGAAGGCACGAAAGTTCGGCTCGGAAATGCCGCCTTTTGCAGACGAATGGCAGGAAATGGGCGATCCTTCGCGCGATTTCGCATCATTTGTAGGTGCTAAGGGCCCCGCCTATACGATCGCGACGGCCTGCACGAGCTCGGCCCGCGCCATTATCAGCGCAGCCCGCCTTCTTGAGGCGGGTCTGGCCGACGCCGTCATTGCGGGCGGCGCCGACACCTTCGCCGACATGCCCCTGAACGGCTTTCACGCCTTGGGCGTGCTCGCGGGCGAGCGCACGCGTCCCCTGACCGACCATCGTCCCGGCATCACGATCGGCGAGGGTGCAGGCCTGATGCTTTTCACCCGCCGTCCCTCGGCCGTGAAGCTTTCGGGCTGGGGCGAGAGCTCCGACGGTCACCACATGTCGAGTCCCGAACCCGAGGGCAGGGGCGCCGAGGCGGCCGTGCGCGGCGCGCTCTCGCGTGCGGGCCTCACGCCCGACGACATCGTCTACGTGAATCTTCACGGCACGGGCACGGGGCAGAACGACGCCTCCGAGCTTGCCGCCATGAACCGCGTCTTCGGCGGGCGCACCGCAATGTCGTCCACCAAGACCTATACGGGCCACACGCTCGGCGCCGCAGGCGTCACCGACGCGGGGCTGCTCGTGCTCGGACTGATGCACGGGGGGCTGAAGCTCCCCGCCCAATTCTCCGAAGGCCAGACGCCCGACGAGACGCTTCCGCTCTCGGGCGTGTTGCGCGAACCCGCGCTCATTGCGCCCGGCCCCGTCATGAGCACGAACCTCGCCTTCGGCGGCAGCAACACGGCCCTCATCTTCGAACCGAATTCCTGAACGGCACGAATCCATGTCTGAAACCACCCAAACCGAATTTCTTGATCCGGAAAGCTATCTCCCGCACAGGAAGCCCATGTGCGTCATCACCCGCGTCGTCAGCGTGGGCGAGGCGGATGTCACGACCGAGGCGGATCTGGACGCCAACGGCGTCTTCGCCACCCACTGGCGTCCCGATGGAGAGCTGCCCGAAGCCTTCTTCCTCGAGGTGATGGCCCAGACGATCGGCATCTGGTCGCACGTGCACGACGATCTTACCGTCATGCCCGTGGGCGACAGGAAGGCCGACGCGGGGCTCCTGCTTTCGGTGCGCGGCATCAGGATCGAGCGTTGCGTCAGGAGAGGCGAGGGCACTCTCGTCTGCACCATGTCGAAGATGATGCTCGACGACCGTCTCGCGGTCTTCGAGGGCACGGTCTCGTGCAACGGCGAAGCCGTCGCTTCGGGACGCCTCACCGTCTTCCAGCCGCTGGAGAGCGAAATCGACTCGCTTCTCGCCGTCTGACGGCATAATTCACCCTCATACTGAAAGTCAATTCAAAAACGGATCATGACCGACTACAAGAAAACCGTTCTCATCACAGGCGCCTCGCGCGGCATCGGACGCGTGTGCGCGGTCGAGCTCGCCCGCACGGGGCACGCGCTCGTTCTCAACAGCCGCAGGCCGTCCGCCGAGATGGACGAGACCGTCCGCCTCTGCGAAGAGGCGGGTGCAGAGGTTCGCACGCTCTTCTTCGACGTGGGCTCGACCGAGGCCGCCCGCACGGCGATCGAGGCCGACATCGCGGCCAACGGCGCCTACTGGGGCGTCGTCCTCAACGCAGGCGTCACCTGCGACAACGCCTTCCCCGCACTTGAGGAGGAGGACTGGAAGCGCGTGATCGACGTCGACCTCAACGGCTTCTACAACGTCATCCATCCCGCCGTCATGCCGATGGTCAGGGCCCGCAAGGGCGGTCGCATCGTCACGATGTCGTCGGTTTCGGGCGTCACGGGCAACCGCGGCCAGACCAACTACAGCGCCGCCAAGGCGGGTCTCATCGGCGCCTCGAAGGCGCTCGCCGTCGAGCTCGCCAAGCGCCGCATCACGGTCAACTGCGTCGCGCCCGGCCTCATCGACACGGGCATGGTCGACATGAACGAAATCGCCCGCGAGCACGCGATGACGATGATTCCGATGCAGCGCATCGGCACCCCGGAGGAAGTGGCGGCCGTCGTCGGCTTCCTCATGGACGAGCGTGCGTCCTACATCACGCGCCAAGTCATCAACGTCAACGGAGGCATGATCTGATGCGCAGAGTCGTAGTCACCGGCATGGGCGGCGTCACGTCGTTCGGCCAGAACTGGGAAACGGTCAAGGCGGGGCTTCTCGCCCACAGGAACGCGGTGCGCCGCATGCACGAATGGGACGATATCGAGGGACTCAACGCCAGGCTTGGCGCGCCCGTCCTCGACTTCAGGCTGCCCGAACACTACACGCGCAAGCGCATCCGCTCGATGGGCCGCGTTTCGCTCCTTTCGACTCGCGCGACCGAGCTCGCCCTCGAGCAGGCAGGCCTCATCGACGATCCTGTCATCAAGAGCGGCCGCACCGGCATCGCCTACGGTTCCTGCACGGGCAGCACCCGCGCCGTTGCCGACTTCGGCGAGATGATCGTCAACCGCAACACGCGCGGCATCACCGCCACGACCTACGTGCAGATGATGCCGCACACCACGGCCGTCAACACGGGCCTCTTCTTCGGCATCACCGGCCGCGTCATCCCGACACCGAGCGCCTGCACGTCGGGCTCCCAGGCGATCGGCTACGCCTGGGAGGCCATCCGCCACGGCTATCAGGACGTCATGGTGGCGGGCGGCGCCGAAGAGCTCTGCCCCTCCGAGGTCGCGGTCTTCGACACGCTCTTTGCTGCCAGCACCCGCAACGACGAGCCCGAGCTCACGCCGCGTCCCTTCGACGCCAACCGTGACGGCCTCGTGATCGGCGAAGGCGCTTGCACGCTCGTGCTCGAGGAGCTCGAGCACGCCCGCGCCCGCGGCGCCAGGATCCACGCCGAACTCGTCGGCTTTGCGACGAACTGTGACGCCACCCACATCACGCAGCCCAACAGCAAAACCATGCGCATCTGCATGGAGGAGGCGCTCAGGACCGCAGGCCTCGCACCCTCCGACATCGGCTACCTGTCCGCCCACGGCACCGCCACCTCGCGCGGCGACTGCGCCGAGTCGAACGCCACGGCGTCGCTATTCGGCAACAGGACGCCCGTCTCATCCCTCAAGAGCTTCTTCGGCCACACGCTCGGCGCCTGCGGTTCGATCGAGGCCTGGCTTGCCATCGAGATGATGCGCGAAGGCTGGTTCAGCCCGACCATCAACCTCACCGACATTGATCCCGAATGCGGCGAACTCGACTACATCACGGGCACGGAGCGCAGGATCGACACCGAGTTCGTCCAGAGCAACAACTTCGCCTTCGGCGGCATCAACACGTCGCTCATCTTCAAGCGAATGTAAGCCGAAATCCCAACCGAATAACTACACGTTAGGAGAATTTTTCTCCTGAAATGTTGGAGGATCCTCCTTTAACAAAACCCGCGTAATTCCCCATCCAATGCGACGCATTGGGTGGGGATGTATAGCGGGCCGAGCGTTAGCTCGGCTACAGCTGTATAGTATTGAGTACGGTTCTGGTGCTCATTTTTCCATGATTCGACACCACCAAATCCCAATGGATGTAACTGTTGCAGACGCTGTCTGCGCGGCTTCGAAATAACGGTCTTTGAAATGTCTCAACGAGTGGAACGGATAGTCGTCAAGCCCGGGCATACGCATTAGACGTTCTGATCGACGAACTCATCTACACATACGAAATCAGCTTGCTTTCGGGAAAAAATCTGGAGGAACGCCTGATTATTCAGAATTCGTGCACAGCCTACGACGTCTTTACCCGCATTGATGGGCAGGCGATGTCCTACGACACCGACTACTTCAATCAGGAAGAGATTGATTTTCTGAATTTCATTGCCAAGGCTACCCGCAGCAATCAGCTTTTTCTGACCAATGCCGTTCAACTGAACATGGTCAAGCTGCGCCCGCTCTACGATTGGTTCGAATCCAAATTGACTGTCATCAGTCCTAACAGTGAATTTATTTCAATTCAACGTTTGGCTGATCCTGGAGATGTACTCAGCGAACACGCCATCAAATTGATGCGCATTTTGGGTACCGGCATCGACCATTTCGAAACAGTCAAACTGGCCGATATTGACTCTTCGTTGCCTAAAAAGTTATTGAGCGGTATCAAACAAAAAATGAGCCGCCCGGACGACGTCAATGGAAGCAATGATATCATCGTTCGAATGGAAAATGATGAACTGGTTTTCGAAAAGCTCCTTGCTATTCATAAAAACCTGCACGGCGAGAACATCCGATTTCAGCTGAGTGAAGAATCCGATGGTACGAAGAGGCTTTTGGATCTCATCCCCGCCCTTGCAAAGCTGAAGAAAGGGCAGGGGACTGTTTTCGTCATCGACGAATTGGATCGAAGCTTGCATACCCAGTTGCCGGAATGGCTTCTGAAATACTTTTTGGACGTATGCCATGCCGACAGCCGCGATCAGCTCATTTTCACTACGCACGACGTCAACATCCTGACGCAGGACATTTTCCGTCGTGACGAATTGTGGGGAATCGACAAAAACCCTGATGGCGCTTCCATTCTTTATTCATTCAGGGACTTCAAAAAAAAATCAGAAGCGATAGAAACATTCGTAAATGTCTATCTGAACGGCCTGATGGGGGCCGTTCCTACAATCCTCTGAATTTTGGAGTTCAAGCATGGCTAGGGCAGTCTCACTGAACAAACTTACGAACCAACGCCATGCTGACGCATGAGGTCAACAACAGCGGTCGCAGACTCGACAACAAGCTGATGGGCTTCACGCCTGAATCGGCCGAAGGCTTCGATGTTGAACCTTGGTTGCCGTGGAATTATCTTGCCCTGAGAGATCGAGAGGGCTGATCGCAACCGCGTGGTACGAGAACCGTATGCCACGTGGTGTGGGAGGACGCCCGTGGAAATGATCCACGGGTTCCTACCCGATTTGGTACCAGTTACTCCCGAAAAGAAACAGACGATCCGATTCTGATGTCGCCGGCTCTATCAATTTGGGTTGGCCAGTCTATTTTGACCCCTCATTAACCTTGGGTTTTACAAAGAAGTTCACGCGATCTTTTTCGATGATCATTGGAGGTGTAGTACGACCATTGATCTTAGAGTTAGACGTGAGATACATGAACGTATATTCGGGTAGGTGATGTGCCCCCTTCATCATTGTTTCAACCCAGGGCAGCTGTTTGTCAAGACCATAGAAACCAACATAGTTGACATTCCCTTCGGCTGTAAAAGAGTAAGCAGAGAACTGAGGTTCACCCAAAACCTTAGAAGTCAGATTTGGAGTCACCCATGCACTGTAAGAGTTGATATACACGCCACACCATTCATTGTCGTCGTCACTTTCATTCGAGTTCTTACAGCCTAACTTATCATCACTAAAAGTGACCGTATGGACTTTACGATTGAAAGCGTAATCAAATGTTTTATCAACAACTCTCGCGTTCGGATAGGCCTCTTGAATGATCGCTTTCATAGAATTAACGGCACGATCAACGAAAATTTTTCGCGCAACTAGATAACGTGCCTTGATCCCATCGACCACGGGAACATCTTCTTCTCGAACATAACCAAAAATCGAGTTGTACTTTTCGCCAGGAGTCGATTTGAATGAATCTTCTAGAAGCGCTAGCCCAAAACCAATACCTAATGACTTCCCAAAACTTGTCGTTCCAGGAAGACCACCAACACGCCCCGCAGTTTGCAGACTACCTGACCAGACTAAGCTATCAAGCATGACCGAGCTATCATTTCCGAGCTCAATCCCTTGAGCAACTTCTTGATCATCAATTTCAATTTCGAAAATTTTCCCAATATTACCGGCGCGACTTACTTCTGGATCATAAGTCGCCGAGTCTTGTAGCAACGACGCACAACCAGTCAGCATCGTCGATGATGCAAGCATAGGCAAAAACCATATCTTCTTCATAATTAATCCTTGGGAGTGTCAAGATTTTTTGGTTTGGGGAGGTTATTCCAAGGGCAGCCCAACGAGGTTGTCATTTGTTTTTTGTGATCAGTATGCCAGACCCGATGCGATAGCACAGGAAGTCTAATCCTATCTCTTGTCTTGCGCCATGACACCTGTAAAGCGCTCGCCAAAGACCAGAGCGAATTGAGGCATGGCAGCAGACCATCTGACTGTAGTAGGCCGTGAAATTCATGATGGCCGGGTAAATCAACTTCCGGGCAGCGTACGGATCTCAGCCGGAAACTGGAAGAACGTGATTACCTGCGTCGGCTTCTTTCGCCAATAAGGGCCCTTTGGATCGCTGGTTTTCACCGGGCCTAATTCGGTTGCCTCCGCCACGTCGACGGCAAGCTTACGCCGCCCGACGCCAAGGCTTGTCTCGCTTGGCACAGCGAAGAGTCCATCGCCAAAGCGGGAGAGCGCTTCAACTTTGAGTCTTATTTCAAGGATCCGCGTGACGGATCGGAAATCCGCAAGAAGGTTGCCATCAACCGCATGACAGCTTCCATTACGGTCGTACCGATCAGTGCGTCAACTGCCATCGCGAACATCGTCTTAGCACCGTCACCTGCGAAAAGTGCCACGACATCGACCCCTGAAAGATGAAGGCGCCGCGTTAAGCCTGTTGAGCACATATGGTGCGACATGAAAAAACCGCCTGTGTTGTGAACAGCGCGGGCGGTTGTTGTTTTCTCGACGGCCGGTGCGTTGGGGAGGGCGACTCTTGTTTTCGCCTTTGACCTGTCTGCTCAGGTCAATGCCGTCGATTTCGAGGCTGGGACGATTAATGTGCCTTGGCGTATGCCGAGGCGTTGGTGCCTGCGATTCGGCCGAAGGTCACGATGTCCGCGACGGCATTGCCGCCGATGCGGTTGCCGCCATGGACTCCGCCCGTGATTTCACCTGCTGCGAAGAGGCCGGGAATGGACTTGCCCGCCTTCGACTGTACTTCAGCCGACGGATTGATCGTCACGCCACCCATCGTGTGATGGATGCCAGGGGTGACGAGGGCGGCGTAGTAGGGAGCCTTGTCGAGCGGGATGAGCATTTCGGGACGGCCGAAGGTTTCATCCTTGCCGAGCTTGTAGGCCTCCTGATAGGCCTTCATCGTCACCTCAAGCGTTGCGAGAGGAACGTTGATCTTGGCGGCCAGATCCTTGACGTCCGATGCCTTTACCGAGTAGCCCTGTTCAAAGTATCCGCGGGAGAGCTTGTTCGAGTCGTAGATGGACTGATCGTAGATCAGGTAGGCGACTCCGTCTTTCTGCTTGAGCACGTTCTGAGAGACCACATCGCGGGTGAGAAGCTCGTTCGTGAAGCGCTTGCCGTCCTTGTTGACGAGGATGGCGCCGCGGGCACGCATGGATTCGGAAATGAGGTGGCCGTTCTTTGGTACGACGGTCGGATGAATCTGGATCTGTTCGATGTCCGTGAAGGATGCGCCGACCTTTTCGGCAAGGTCAAGGCCTTCGCCGAGTGCACCGGGATGGTTCGTGGTCGCGAAGCCTTTGAGTTCGGGGCGGTACTTTTCAACCATGGCGTGGTTTGCACCGAAGCCGCCTGTGGCCAGCACGATCGCCTTGGTGTCGATGGTTTCGGTTCCCTTTGTCGTCTTGACCTTGACGCCGGCGACCGCGCCGTCCTTCATCAGAATGTCGACGATCTGATGGTTCTTGAGGATTTCGACCTTGTCGGCCTTGAGTCGGGCGGTCAGAACGCGAAGAACTTCAGGCCCGACGGCGGAGCCGTCACAGGGGCCGTGACCGCGCGCAATGGACTGACCGCCACCGCGGCCCTTGCGGAAGCAGAACTTGGCGCCGAGATCGACAAGCCATTCCTCCGCATATCGTGCGTTTTCCGTGAGCGTCTTCAAGAGCGCGGGATTGTTGAGGTTGTGACCGCCTTTCATCGTGTCCTGATAGAAGATTTCAGGACTGTCGTTCGTGACGCCGCCTGCGATCTGTTGCTTCGTGCACGCTGCGTTCATGCCTCCCGAGGCGAAGTTGGAGTTGCCGCCGATGTAGGGCGGACGACGACGCTCGAGCCGGCCTCCTTGGCCATGATGGCGGCGGAGAGACCTGCACCGCCCGAGCCGACAACGACGACGTCAAAGGACTGGGCGAGCGAAACGGCTGCGAAGAGAGCGAGCACGGTGCCCGCAACAAGGGTTTTTCTGTACATATTTATCCTCTTCCAGAGAGAAAAATGGATTCCTTGAAAACATATCTCCTCAAGGGTGTGAATGTCATCGGGATAAACTCTTATGGGGTTTTTCGTGCGAAATGAATCCTTTGTTGTATCTAGGAGGCAGGGCTTCTCAAAACGTCTGCAGGCGTGGCGGTACAGCTGAAGTGATGTATTTGGGTGACGGTCTGTTTTTTTGGGCTGATGCTTCAAGCGACTGCATATGTCGCTCTTAATTGATGTTCTTGCCATTGTCAACCCCTCGGAAACACCGTGGTGCCTGCGTTTGCGGGTCTATAGACTTCGTGGCGACCAATTTCGGCGGACCTGCGACCACGGGCCCGCCGTTCTCATGACAAAGGAGTTCGAATATGTTCAAGAAGTCTCTGATCGCCGTTGCCTCGCTGCTTGCCGTCGTTGGCACGGCCCAGGCCTGCAGCACGCTCGTGATCGGCAAGGCCGTTTCCGAAACGGGCAACATCATCGTCGCCCACAACGAAGACAACGGCGGGCGTCTCTTCAACATGTAGCACTACGTCCCGCCCGCCAAGCACAAGAAGGGCGAGACCGTGAAGTTCGAAAAGTTCGCGGCCGAGATCCCGCAGGTTGAGGAAACGCTGGGCTTCTACTGGACGCAGACCTTCGTGCCCGACGGCGCGAGCTTTGCTGACGGCTTCTTCAACGATGCGGGCGTCGTGGTCGCCACCAACTGGTGCGGTGAAATCTTCGACGCTGACCGCATGGAGGTGAAGGACGGCGGCATCGGCTACGGCATTCGCCGTCTGGTGGCCGAGCGCGCTCACTCCGCCCGCGAGGCAGTGGACATCGCGACGAAGCTGCTCGCCGAATTCGGCTACTTCCACGACGGGCGCACGTATACGTTCGCCGACGCCAACGAAGCCTGGCAGCTCGCCATCCATCAGGGCAATAGCTGGGCCGCCCGCAAGATCCATGACAACGAAGTCGTCTACATCCCGAACAACTTCATGATGGACAAGGTGGACCTCAACGACAAGGAAACCTGGCGGATCGAGCCCAAGCAGGTCGAGCGTGCCGTCAAGGACGGCCGCCACGACGCCAAGAATCCGATTTTCAACTGGCGTAAGGTGGTGGCCCAGGAATCAGTCCGTCACGAACGCTGGAACGCCAACCGCAACGTCCTCGCCTGGAAGTTCCTCACGGGCGTCGAATACAACGATCCTGAAAAGTTCCCGTACAGCGCCGTCATCGACCGCAAGCTCGGCGTCAAGGACGCCATGGCCCTCCTGCGCCTGCACGAGGACTACATCGGTCAGGACCAGGAGCTCTATCACTCCAAGTCCGAAGGCATCTGCCGCACGACGTCCCATGACTCGATCGTTTACAACCTGACGGCCGATCCGACGCTCACCGAAGCCTGGAAGACGCTCGGCCGTCCGTGTCAGTCCGTCTTCGTGCCGCTCTATCCGCTCGCCGGTCCCGCCAAGGGCACCGCCTTCACGGATCCGGCCACGGCCACGAAGGAACACTTCGCGGGCACTCCCGCCATGTTCGACTACCGCGCCGACTTCACGCCGCACAGCGTCTTCAGCGCCTCCAACAACGCCATCGACTACCTGCGCGGCGACGAACTCGCCAAGCGCACGCAGCTCATCCAGGCTGAGGAAGACAAATTCATGAAGGACCGCGCCGCCGTGACGAAGAAGGCCGCCGGCCTCAAGGGTGAGGAACGCATGAAGTTCCTGCACGACTACAACCAGAAGTCCTATGACCATGTCCTCAAGATCATGCAGGCCGAAAACGCCCGCCTGATGCCCAACAAGGTCAAGATCCTCGCCGACGTCGTCAAGGCCGACGGCGACGGCACGGTCGACTTCGCGCTGCTCGGCGCCAAGGGCCACGAAGTGCTGAGCGCCAACATGGAGGCGACTCGCGCCGGCATGAGCGCCAACCAGCTCAACTCCACCCGTCAGTGGAAGAACTTCGCTCCGGCTGAAAAGATGGTCTACAAGGACGTCAACAACGACGGCATCACCGACGTCGTCTTCACGTTCAAGGCCAAGGACGTCACGAAGGGTGCCGTTGCCGGCGCCGCCATGGACCTCTGGCTCTACACCCAGATCAACGGCCATCGCGTGACGGGCTTCGACGTGGTGCCTGTCGAAAACGACAAGGTCAAGATGAACAAGGGCGCCCGCGACGGCAAGGGCCTCCTGTAATCACGGCCACGGGTCCCGCCGGCGGGACCCGTCCCTGACCTGAAAAGAGGGCGCGCGGTTCATCGAATCGTGCGCCCTCTGCATTGCGGGAGAGCGGGGCAGGCCAGTTTTGCGAAAGCTGTCTTTCGTTCTGATCCTGCAAGTCGTCAAAAGATCACTCAAAGCCCAGAAACGAAGTAGACACTTCT
>OJRO01001520.1_pt1 | contig 16033 bp, 9 predicted proteins | sample 1599221 | NCBI WGS metagenome assembly OJRO01 (sample SAMN03922449, study PRJEB24848) | human gut metagenome | isolation source: stool sample | host: Homo sapiens | place: Germany | collected 2009-11
ATAGTATTGAGGTTGCTGCCGATATGTTGATGATGACTTTAGCTATTGTAGAATTGGAGAAAGATTTTGACTATGCGGAAAAGCACTGGGGACTGTTACAGCAGTGGGCTGCTTATTTGGAGGCATGTATTCAGAATGAACCTACTTTTCCTTCTGAATTACTGAATGGAAATGATGAACGTGTGAAAAGAGTATTGGGATGGAAAGCTTATCAGAAACTAATACAATGGAGACAAAATAATGGGTAACGTGAAGCAAAATATAAAAAAGGTAGTAATCAGGCTTCTGGATATATCGTTTGTGGTATGTTGCTTGATGGGATTGATGTTTCTAGGGCAATTGTTCTGTTTCACTTCATTCAAGATACCATCGGACTCTATGGAACCGGCATTAAAAGATGGCGACCGGATATTGGTGAACAAGATGATCATGGGGGCAAGACTGTTCGATGTGTTTGCTGCATTGGAACAGAAAGATGTGGATATTTATCGGTTACCTGCATTGGGAACTTTGAAGAGAAATGATGTGATAGTATTCAATTTTCCTTATGAGGAGTTTCGGTGGGACAGTATCCGGATGAATGTAATGCAGTATTATGTGAAACGTTGTATAGCTCTGCCGGGAGATACTTTAGAAATTCAGGAGGGAATTTATAAAGTGAGAGGATGCAATGAACGGTTGGGGAATAGCAATGCTCAGCAATATCTAGCCGGTCTGCAACGCCCGGAGGAACAAGGAATTGTAACGGGAACATTTCCTTATGATGAAAATCTGGGATGGAATATCCGGGAGTTTGGTCCGTTACCTATTCCGCAGAAAGGACAGCTTGTTACGATGAACCGTACTACTTATATTTTATATAGACAGCTGATAGCTTGGGAACAGAAGAAGAAAATAGTATTAAAAGACGGACAGGTGTTATTGGGGGATAGCATTATTGATCGATACAGCTTCAAAAAGAGCTACTATTTTGTCTCAGGAGATAATATGGCTAATTCGCAAGATTCCAGATATTGGGGTATGTTGCCGGAAGAGTATATAGTTGGGAAAGCTACCCGTATCTGGAATTCAAAGGATAAGTATACTGATCAGATACGCTGGGAACGGATTTTGAAAAAGATTATATAAAGAAGGGAAGATAGAAAATGATCATACAAAAGAAACATATAGCTCATGCATTGATGTTGCTGGGAGTCATTGCTGTTTTGGGTGCTGTGACTGTTTCTTCTTATAATATTTCACCAGGAGAAATGGCTTATCAGAAGTTGTGGCTAGGGCGTATGGCTATTGTTTTTGTAGGATGTAGCCTGATCTCAGTATGTCTGGACAAGAAAGGAAATGCATTTTACTTATCAGTGATCTGGTCTCTTATTATCTTAGGTGGAATGGAGGCTGTTTGGGGCATGAGGCAAATATATGGTTTGGCTATATCTAATCATTCATTATATACGCTTACTGGTTCTTTTTATAATCCGGGGCCTTACTCCGGATATTTGGCAATGGTTTTTCCGGTTTGTTTGAATGAATGGCTGGGCTTGAAAAAGATTGGAAACCGTACATGGATAGAACAAGGTAAATATTATGGAACTTCCGGAGTATTGCTATTGATTCTTTGCGTATTGCCGGCTGGTATGAGCCGCTCGGCATGGGTGGCTGCTTTGGTTTCAGGAGTATGGGTATATGGTATGCACTTTTCATGGGGAAATCGTTTGCGGGGAATAATGGAAAAGTATAGGAAAAGGGTATTTCCGGTCATTATCGCCGGGGGAATGGTATTGCTAATGACTGGTTATGCCTTTTTCCAATTAAAAGCGGATTCGGCTAACGGACGACTGTTGCTTTGGAAGATGAGTGTTAGGTCTATTGTTGAAGAGCCTCTCCTAGGACATGGAATTGGTAACTTTGCTTCTGCTTATGGTATGGCTCAGGAGAATTATTTTGCAGGAGGAGAGTACTCGGATAAAGAAGAATTGGTCGCTGGAAGTCCGGAATATGCTTTTAATGAATATCTTCAGGTAGGAGTGGATTACGGAGTTTTTTTCTTGGTAGTTGTATTGCTAGTAATCAGCTTTTGCCTATGGAAAGGAATAACAGAAAAAAGGTTAAGCGCATGTGCCGGCCTCATCTCCGTATTGGTCTTTGCTTTTTCATCTTATCCGATGCAGATTCCGGGATTTGCCATAGCATTCTATTTTTTATTGGCAGCTTGTGTAGTAGGATCTTCACGAATATATACTTTGCTTTTTATTATTATGATTGCGTTGTTGGGAAGTTATTACTGGAGATATAATCAGTATGAGTTTTGTAAAGAGTGGACTAGTTGCAAAATGCTTTATAATATAGGTGCCTATCAGTCTGCTAAAGACAGTTATGAGAAACTTTATCCGAAATTAAATGACCGGGGAACATTTTTGTTTGAATACGGTCATTGCTTGCATAAGTTGAAAGAGTATGATGCTTCTACAGAAATAATGGAAGAGGCTATAACGCATAGTTGTGATCCCATGATTCTGAATATAATAGGAAAGAATTATCAGGCTACAGGAGAATATGAGAAAGCTGAAGAATATTTCATACGGTCTACCCACCGGCTCCCGGGACGAATTTATCCGTATTATTTGTTAGCGAAGCTTTATGCGGAACCGGAGTATTGGCATCCGGAGAAATTGAGACAAGCAGTTGAGGTAGTACTGACCAAAGAGCCGAAAGTGCAATCGACTGCAATAAGAGAAATGAGAGAAGAGGTAAAAAAACTTTTAAAGAGATAATTGAAAGATGATAAAGTTTTCCGGATATCTGATTGTAACCTGTTGGAGCGGCTTACTGTTGTTTGCTACTGTTTCCTGTGCGGATAATAGGCTGAAGGAAGCTTTATCATATGCTAAAGAGAATAGTCACGAATGGGAAAAGGTGCTGAAACATTATGAGAATGAACCTTTGAAGAAGAAAGCGGCTCAATTTCTGATTACTAATATGATAGGATATTGGGGACCGGACTCTACGGAAGTGTTTGCTTGCAGGAAGTTCACCCAAGAATATGATTCTTTATCCCGGATCTATCAGTATGAAACGAGTGTAGAATGGGGAGAAAAAGTGGACAGTATCTGGGAGAAATTTGGCGAAAAAGTATATTATGGGATTAATAAGGAAAAGATTTTCGACTTGCAAGTCTTAAAAGCTGATTTTATTATTCATGAAATAGATTTGGCTTTTAGAGCCTGGAATAATAATATATACACACGTGAGTGTTCGTTTGATGATTTTTGTGAATATATACTGCCATATAGAAGAAAAAATGGAGCATTGCCTGATCAGAAACGTGCAGAGGTCTATCAAAAATATCATGAACATTTCTTCTCACAACCGGGTAAGGACTTTATTGATGAAGCTGATTCGTTGCTATATAAATATAATTTCCTGACTCATTCTTGCTTTTATGGGACAAGGATTCCTATTTTAGCTACCAGTCAGATGGAATATATGAGACACGGCCTGTGCGAAGACCGTTGTTGGTTTAATATAATGCTTTTTTCTTCTCTGGGAATGGCTGCTGCCATGGACTTTGTTCCGGGATGGGCTAACAGGAATGGATCTCATTCGTGGAATGTATTGATCGTCAATGGGGTTTCGTATCCGTTTGAACCTTTCTGGGATGCCGACCGATGGAAATACAAGCGAATATATAATAATAAAACATTTGATGAGGCATGGGGACGTTTCAGGCTCTCTAAAGTTTTTCGCAGAACTTATGGTGCGCATATGGATGCTATTCTTAAAGATACTCAAATGGATATAGAGGACATTCCGGAGGTGTTCAGGGATGTTAGAAAAAAAGATGTATCTCACGAATATTTTGATACAGTCAATGTCACGCTTACTTTGCAGAATGTACCTGGTGATGAGCGATATGCTTATTTGTGTACATATAATACAGGTAAATGGAATCCTGTTCAATGGGCAAAAATAGAAGGAAAGACTGTTGTCTTTAAAGGAATGGGGCGTGATGTCGTTTATCTGCCTGCTTATTATCGGAAAGGAAGCGTAATAGGTGCGGGTACCCCGTTTTTGTTACAACAGGATGGCACGCAGAAGTCCTTGAATGCAACATGGAAGAATGAGAAATCTTCTATACTGTTAAGGCATAATGTGGGAGCAACGTATCATAGCGGTAATGTATGGAATAACAGAAAAGTGGCAGGAACCGTATTGCTGGGTGATGTAACACCCTACTTTACATCAGCAGATACCCTTTGTGTCTTTCCAAAGAATATAGGTATTTACAGGCATTGCCTCTCTGTGAATAATAAAAGAAAGTTGCGTTATGTGCGGATGACTTTACCTTATTATTCGATCGCATTAAATGAACTGGCTTTTATTGCAGAAAGCGGTAAGCGTATATCAGACGTGCATTTTATACAGAAAACGGATTCGACAGAAAACGGTGAGAAGCCTGAATATGTATTAGACAATATATCCGGTACTGGTTACTTGAAGTTGGGTATAGAAGCCGGATATATTGATATTGATTTAGGAGACTTTTATGTATTGTCGGAAATCCGGTATATTCCTTACCATCAGATATTGCTGGACGATGGCATTGCCTATGAACTTTTATATTGGAAAGATGGATGGAAGCTTTTGGACAGCGCCATTTTCAGCGGGAAACCAATGGCTTTTGATAACATACCGCAGGATGCATTGTTACTGCTCAGACCTAAGAAGCAGAAAGGACGAATATCTTATCGTCCGTTTATTTGCAGGGATGAGGAACTTCGGTGGTATTGATAAATTAGTGAAAGTAATGTATATAATTGTGAAGATGTTGATTATTATTTAAATAATATCTTGTATCTCTTTTTATTTAGAAAGAAATATGTATTTTTGGATGTGTAACTAACAAAATAAAAAATGAACAAACACAAGTTAGCATGGGTCTGTCTGTCTTCTGCATTGATTATGGTGGCAGCTTGTAGCGGTAAGAAAAATATTGAGGATGAGTCGGACAAGGGTGTTACTACCGTTCTTCCCATGTCTAAAAACGAGGTAAAGGTAGAAATACTGAAAAGAAAAGCATTTAATCACGAACTGGTGAGTAACGGCAAAATCAGTGCCCGTGGCAAAGCCGATCTGCGTTTTGAAACCGGTGAAGTCATCGCTCATATCTATGTGAAGAATGGCGACCGTGTACAGAAAGGGCAGAAACTGGCTGATCTGGATAAATTCCGTCTGGAACAGAAATTATCCCAGTCGGAAGATGCTTTGCTGAAAGCCGAACTGGAATTGAAAGACGTACTGATCGGGCAGGGATATTCTCCTGACGACTTTAGTAAAGTCCCTGCCGAAACAATGAAAATCGCCAAAGTAAAAAGCGGGTATGAACAGTCGAAATCCCAGTATGAACTGGCGAAAAGAGAGATGGAGCATGCTACGTTGATTGCTCCTTTTGACGGTGTGGTAGCCAATTTATTTTCAAAGCCTTATAATCCGGCAAATACTTCTGAAGCATTCTGTACTATTATCGATTCCAAAGGAATGGAAGCTGATTTCACGGTACTGGAAAATGAACTTGCTTTTATCAGGATGGGAGATAAAGTGGTAATTACTCCTTATGCCGGAGGAGATGCGTTTGAAGGCAGTGTATCAGAGATAAATCCATTGGTGGATGCCAACGGCATGGTGAAAGTGAAAGCATTGGTAAATGCGGGAGGAAAACTGTTCAGCGGAATGAATGTAAGGGTAAGTGTTCGCCGTTCGCTGGGAGAGCGGCTGGTTATTCCGAAGAGCGCCGTTGTATTGCGTTCCGGCAAACAAGTGGTATTTACCCTGAAAGACGGCAAGGCAATGTGGAATTATGTGAATACGGGACTGGAGAATGCGACAGAATGTGTCGTCTCCGACAAGTCGCAGAAAGGTATCGAGGATGGTCTGCTGGAAGGAGATACGGTCATCGTCACCGGAAATCTGAATCTGGCGCATGAGGCGGAAGTCTATGTTAAATGAAGAATTAAGAATTAAATAATGAATCTATGATAAAATTCTTAATTCAGCGCCCTATTGCCGTATTGATGGCCTTTACCGCCTGTTTCATCATCGGGCTGGTGACATACTCTACGCTGCCTATATCGCTGCTTCCCAATATCGCTATTCCTGAGATTACGGTACAGGTGGCGTCTGCCAATACCTCTGCCCGGGAATTGGAAAACACGATTGTCAAACCTTTGCGGGGGCAGCTGATTCAGGTCTCTACCCTGAAGGATATTCATAGTGAATCGAGAGACGGGGCGGGCATTATCCGCTTGTCATTTGAATATGGAACGAATACGGACCTTGCCTTTATCGAGGTAAATGAGAAGATAGATGCCGCCATGAACTATCTTCCGAAAGAAGCGGAACGCCCGAAGGTAATCAAAGCGAGTGCAACGGATATTCCCGTATTCTATCTGAATCTGACACTGAAGAATGACAGTGCTTACGGAGCTACGGAACAGCACTCCTTCCTTGAATTGTGTGAGTTTGCCGAGTCTGTCATCAAGCGCAGGATAGAGCAGCTTGAAGAAGTTGCCATGGTGGACGTGACCGGAATTTTGGAACGGCAGGTACAAATAGTGCCCGACAAGGACAAGCTCGCCATGATGGGACTCTCCATTGGAGATATCGAATCGGCTTTATCTTCTAATAATGTGGAACCGGGCAGCATGACAGTGCGCGACGGGTATTATGAATACAATATTAAATTCTCGACATTGCTGCGTACGGCGGAGGATGTGGAAAATATCTATCTGCGTAAGGGCGACCGCATCGTACAGTTAAAAGACTTCTGCAAAGTAAGCGTCGTACCTGTAAAGGAAAAAGGAGTATCCCTGTCCAATGGCAAACGGGCGGTGAGCCTTGCCGTCATCAAACAGGCGGATGAGAACATGGATAAGATGAAGCAGGCGCTGGTAGGCACGATGACCTATTTTCAGTTAGTATACCCGGAGATCGATTTCAGCATCAGCCGTAATCAGACGGAACTGCTGGACTACACCATCTCTAATCTGCAACAGAATCTCTCCCTGGGCTTTCTCTTTATTTGTCTGGTAGCGGTTCTGTTTCTGGGAGATGTAAAGTCTCCGCTGGTCATCGGACTCAGTATGGTGGTGTCCATCGTGATCAGCTTTGTCTTTTTCTACCTTTGCAATATGTCTCTCAATATCATTTCACTTGCCGGATTGATCCTGGCATTGGGAATGATGATTGACAGTTCGATTATTGTGACCGAGAATATATCGCAATACCGTGAACGGGGATACTCCTTGCGCCGTGCCTGTGTGACGGGAACCAGTGAAGTGGTCACCCCCATGCTGAGCTCTTCTCTGACGACTATTGCTGTCTTTGCCCCGCTGATTTTTATGAGCGGTATTGCAGGCGCTATTTTCTTTGATCAGGCTTTTTCTGTCACTGTAGGACTGATGGTGTCTTATCTCACCGGTATCATGCTGCTTCCCGTACTTTATCTGCTGGTTTACCGGACAGGTGTCCGCACCCGGAAATGGAAGTGGCTTTCTTTCAAATTTAATAACCCGATCAAGGACCACACGCTAGACCGATTCTATGATGCGGGTGTTGACTGGGTATTCCGCCATAAAACGTTCAGTGTACTGTTCTGTGTGATTTCCATTCCGCTTTGCGTATTCTTCTTTTTCTTTATAGACAAAGAACGGATGCCCGATATCGAGGAAAATGAACTGATCGCCCGGATAGAATGGAATGAGAATATCCATGTGGATGAAAACAAACGACGGGTGGATGAACTTTTCAAGGAACTGAAGGATGAAGTACTGGAGCAAACAGCCTCTATCGGCAGACAGGATTTCATTCTCAATCGGGAACGGGAACTGTCTTCTTCCGAAGCGGAACTTTATTTCCGTACGGAGACTTCCGATGCTATTGCCCCTTTGGAACAGGCGGTATACCGGAAACTGAAGGAACGTTATCCGCTCTCTGTCATTTCTTTCTCTCCGCCGGAAACGGTATTTGAGAAACTCTTTGTGACGGGTGAACCGGATGTGGTGGCGGAATTTTACACCCGTAATAAAGCGGAAGCCCCCAAAGCGGAAGCAATCCGCAGCGTGGAACAGGAGCTGGGACGAAAAACCGGAATCAATCCGACAGGTATCGCCTTCGAAAACCAGTTGAATCTGAGTATCAGCAAAGAGAAACTCTTGCTCTACCGTGTTTCCTACAACGAACTGTATCGGGTACTGAAAACGGCTTTCCGGGAAAACAGTGTGACGATGCTGCACTCTTATCAGCAATATTTGCCGATCAACATTGCCGGGGATGAAAAGACTGTGAACGAGGTGTTGCAGGAAACACTGGTGCAGACGCAACCGGACAACCGTGGGAATGTCGATTTTATCCCGCTTCGGGAATTGATCAACGTAGCTCCCGCCGAAGACTTGAAAAGTATTACTTCCGGACGTAACGGCGAGTATGTCCCATTCGACTTTTACGGAGTGCAGGATGCGAACCGGCTGATGCGTGAAGTGAAACAGGTGGCGGAGGAAACAGGGGACTGGGATACGGGCTTCTCCGGCAGTATCTTCTCCAACAAGGAGATGCTGGATGAACTGGTCGTGATTCTGTTGATCTCACTGCTGCTGATGTATTTCATTCTTGCCGCACAGTTCGAGAGTTTTCTGCAGCCGTTGCTGGTACTGGCGGAAATCCCGATTGATGTGGCATTTGCCTTACTCTTACTTTGGATATGCGGGCATACGCTGAATCTGATGTCTGCCATCGGTCTGATTGTGACCTGTGGTATTGTAATCAATGACTCTATCCTGAAACTGGATGCGATCAATGAACTGCGCAAGGCAGGCGTTCCTTTGCTGGAAGCTATTCACGAAGCAGGCCGCAGGCGTCTGCGTCCGATTATCATGACTTCGCTGACGACCATCTTTGCCATGGTGCCGTTGCTGTTCTCCTCGGATATGGGATCGGAACTGCAAAAGCCGTTGTCTATCGCCATGATAGGCACGATGTCCATCGGTACGGCGGTCAGCCTCTTTATCATACCGCTGCTTTACTGGTTTATCTATCGGGGAAAAAGCGGGAATCACAAACCAAATGAAAAACATGTTGAATTATGAAGAAATCATCCGTTCTTTTTGTATTGATGGCAGCATCGGGGATATGTTTCTCTTCAGTATATGCCCAGAAACGTCTGGTGCTGGACTTGAACCAGACCATCGCTTTAGCTAACGACAGCTCGCTGGAGTCATTCCGCACACAAAATATGTACCTGTCCGGTTATTGGGAATACCGGACGTACCGGGCAAACCGTTTGCCGAGTCTGACAATGGACCTTACCCCGGCACAATATAACCGGGATATTACGAAACGTTATGATTCGGGACAGGACCTGGATGTCTACCGTACGCAACAGTCATACTATGCCTATGGAGGATTAAGTGTCCGTCAGAATCTGGACCTGACCGGCGGTACGTTCTATCTGGAGTCGAACCTTGCCTATATGCGTAATTTCGGGGATAATAGTGCGACGCAGTTTACCAGCGTCCCGATACGGCTTGGTTATTCGCAGAGCCTGGTCGGGTATAACCCTTTCAAATGGGACCGGAAGATCGAGCCGCTGAAATACGAGCGTGTGAAAAAGGAATTTCTTTATAATGTGGAAAAGGTTTCGGAAACGGCGACGAATTATTTTTTTTCGTTGGCGATGGCGCAGGCGGAATACAAACTGGCAAAGGAGAATCTCGCATCTACGGATACTTTGTACCGCATCGGACAGCAACGGCACCGGATCGCCGCTATTTCACAGGCGGATCTGCTGACTTTAAAGCTGGATAAAGTGAATGCACAGAATACATTGCAGAATAAGGCAAGCGCCTTGAAACGGGCAATGTTCTCATTGGCATCTTTTCTGAATTTGGACAAGAATACCCAGATCGAACTGGAGCTTCCTTCACGCCCAAGTATGATGGAGATTCCGGTGGATGAGGCTTTGAGATGGGGAAGGAGCAATAATCCGCAGTTGCTGGAACTGAAGCAGAATGTACTGGAAGCGGAACGGAGTGTGGACAGAACAAAGAAGGAATCCCGTTTCAATGCCAGCGTGAATGCCAGTATCGGTTTCAACCAGGTGGCGGAAAACTTTGGAGATGTGTATCATAAACCGATGCAGCAGGACTTAGTAGCGGTCAGCGTATCTATTCCGCTGGTGGACTGGGGCGTTCGTAAGGGCAAATACAACATGGCACGGAATAATCTGAATGTAGTGAAGATTTCGGCACGTCAGGATGAGATCAGTATTGAGGAGGAAGTCATCATGACGGTGAGTGATTTTAATATCCAGCAGCAGTTGATTGCCAGTGCGGAAGAAGCGCTGGACCTGGCGATACTGGCTTATAATGAGACAAGGCAACGTTTTATTATCGGTAAAGCGGATATTAATAGTCTGACGCTTTCGCTCAACAGGCAGCAGGAGGCGCAGCGCAACTACATTTCTGCCTTGCAGAACTACTGGCTGAATTATTATAAAATACGTCGTCTGACTTTATTCGATTTTGCTACGAAGCTTTCTCTTTCGGATCGTTTCGACTTTAATGGAGGGAGACTGATCAGATAGTAATTTCTTTTGGGATATAGACAAATGAATCATGCAAGATATAGGTTCTGAAATTAAAAAGTCATCAAAGGCTTCCGCTTTTACGCTCATTGTCGCTTTTATCAGTGTGGCGTTGGTCGGGCTGGCACTTGTTCCGTTGCTGCCGGTGAAGCTGAATCCGTCACGGACCTTACCCGGATTTTCTGTATGGTTCGGCATGGGAGGGACTTCGGCGCGTGTCGTGGAGATGACGGCTACCAGCAAACTGGAGGCGATGCTTGCCCGTGTCAAGGGAATACAAAGCATATCTTCGACTTCCGGCAATGGCTGGGGAAGTATAAATGTGAGTCTGGACAAGCATGCAGATGCGGCTGTCGCACGTTTTGAGGCTTCGACTATCATTCGTCAGACATGGCCGGAATTGCCGGCGGGAGTTAGTTACCCGTACATTCAGATGGCGAGTCCGGAGCAGAAAAGTCAGGGACCTTTTATCGCATTTACGATTAATGCGCCTGCCACTCCCAGTCTGATTCAGAAGTATGCGGAGGAACATATAAAGACACGCCTTGCGCAGCTTCCGGGAATCTATAAGATAAACGTCAGCGGAGCCACACCGATGGAATGGCGTCTGGAGTATGATTATGAGCAGTTGCGTGCGTTGGGGGTGAGTACGGATGAAATTAGTCAGGCAGTCGGTCTGCATTATCAGAAAGAGTTTCTGGGAACTTATGATGTGGAACAGGCGGCTTCGGGCAAGGAATGGATTCGCTTGGTGCTGATGCCCGAACATGATAACCGGGAGTTTGACGCCGGGCAGATACAGGTGAAAGTGAAGGATGGGAGAATCATCCGCTTGGACGAACTGGTGAAGGTCGTCCGTATGGAAGAGCAGCCTCAGAGTTATTACCGGATCAATGGGTTGAATTCGATTTATCTGTCTGTTGTCGCTGAAGAGGCAGCTAATCAGCTGGAACTGAGCAAAAAGGTACAGGCGTGCATGGATGACATCAGACTGTCGCTTCCGGCAGGATACGAGATTCATACCAGTTATGATACTACAGAGTTTATACATGACGAGCTGAACAAGATTTATTTGCGTACGGGAGTGACGGTGGCTATCTTGCTCTTGTTTGTACTGCTGATTACTTTCAGCCCCAAATATCTGTTTTTGATTGTCACCAGTCTGACCGTGAATATGGCAATAGCCGTTATCTTTTATTATGTCTTCGGACTGGAAATGCAGTTATATTCTTTGGCGGGTATCACGGTTTCACTGAACCTGGTGATTGATAATACGATTGTGATGAGTGATCATTATCTTCGATGTAAAAACCGGAAGGCGTTCATGTCTGTATTGGCGGCTACACTGACAACAATGGGAGCGTTGGTCATCATCTTCTTTCTGGACGAGAGGATTCGTCTGAATCTGCAGGATTTTGCCGCAGTGGTGATGATTAATCTGGGAGTTTCATTATTGGTTGCTCTGTTCTTTGTACCTTCTTTGATTGATAAAATCGGGTTGAAACGACGCAGGAAGTCTTCTCTGACCGGAGTGAAGAGAAAATGGAAAATGGGGAATACCCGTTTCTTAGGATGGCTGCGTTCGAAGATGCGAAGGGGGCCGGTCTATTTCTGTCATTTCTACAGGTGGCTGATACAGAGGCTTTGTCGCTGGAGAGTGGCGGTTTGCCTGCTACTGTTGCTGGCATTCGGATTACCGGTTTTTCTGTTGCCGGAAAAGATGGATGGGGATGGCAAATGGGCAGAGATTTATAATAAGACACTAGGGACTCCTACCTATAAGGAAAAGGTGAAACCGATAGTGGATAAAGCGTTGGGAGGAAGTCTGAGGCTGTTTGTGCAAAAGGTGTATGAAGGGAGCTACTTTACCCGGAATGAGGAGGTGGTGCTTTATGCCAACGCCAATTTACCGAACGGCAGTACGCTTGAACAGATGAATACACTGATCAAGCGGATGGAAACTTATCTGAGCGAGTTCAAGGAGATCAAGCAGTTTCAGACATCGGTAGAAAGCGCCCGCAGGGCATCTATCAGCATTCGTTTCACAAAGGAAAATCAGAAAAGCGGGTTCCCGTATACACTGAAAGCTAACATGATCAGTAAAGCTCTCCAGTTGGGGGGAGGAGATTGGAGTATCTATGGATTGCAGGATCAGGGATTCAGTAATAGTGTACGCGAGAATGCGGGATCATTCCGGGTGAAAATGTACGGATATAATTATGATGAACTTTATAGCTGGGCTACAAAACTGAAAGAGGTCTTATTGTCTCATCGCCGTATCAGGGAAGTTACGGTCGGTTCCAATTTCTCGTGGTGGAAGGACGATTATCAGGAGTTTTATTTTGAGCTGGATAAACAACGGATGATCGGAGCGGGGATCGGAGCCGGAGAACTGTTTGCTGCTATTCGTCCCATATATGGGCGGAATCAGGAAATCGGTTCCGTTGTTACCGAGGATGGAACGGAAAAAATCAAACTCTCTTCCTGCCAGTCGGATCAGCGGGATATATGGGCTATGCAGTATTATCCTTTCCGTGTAGGCGATAAAGAGTATAAACTGGCGGAACTGGCTAAGGTAGAGAAGGGACAGATGCCGCAGGAAGTGGCGAAGGAGAATCAACAATACCGCTTATGCCTGCAATATGAGTATATCGGTGCGTCGGAACAGGGAAATAAATTGCTGAAAAAAGACTTGGAAGAGTTTAATGAACTTCTCCCGATGGGATATAAGGCGGAAGCGGAAAGTAATAACTGGTCATGGGGTGGAGGTGCCAACAAACAGTATCGCTTGCTCCTGATTGTGATTGCTATCATTTTCTTTATTACAAGCATTCTGTTCAATTCGTTGAAACAGCCGTTAGCGATCATCTTTGTCATTCCGATCTCTTATATCGGTGTGTTTCTGACATTCTACTGGTTCAAGCTGAACTTTGACCAGGGTGGTTTCGCTTCGTTCATCCTACTCTGCGGTATTACGGTAAACGCCAGTATTTATATTTTAAATGAGTACAATGCGATTCGAAAACGCTTTCCCTGCCTTTCTTCTCTTCGTGCTTACGTGAAGGCATGGAATACGAAAGTGATTCCCATTTTTCTGACGGTTGTTTCTACCATCCTTGGCTTTATCCCCTTTATGGTGGGAGCAGAGAAAGAAGGTTTCTGGTTTCCTTTGGCTGCAGGTACTATCGGTGGATTGGTAATGTCCGTGATCGGCGTGTTTATTTTCTTGCCGGTACTGACTTTGAATAAAAAGAAGATGATGGTGAAGAAGCCTTGAAGAAATAAATTAGCTATTAGCATATTTCGATTAGCTAATAGCTAATTTGTTTTTGCTAATAGCTAATCGAAATAAGGTATAGGAGATAATTTACCAGTTATTTCCTGCATTGCTGCTGCCGATCAGCATCTCTACCCGTTGCTTATACAAGTTAGCTCCCTCAGCGATGTTCTTTCCCGCATCTGCGGTTCCCATTCCGTAAACAACAATAGGCGTTTGCCACGACATCCCCGAATGAATGGCACTAACCTGATAAGGACGTAAAAGCTCATCCACTGTGAAGCGGTTTCTGCCTCCACTGCGGTATGCTTCATATTCGGAACCTGTGGTGGTTACTACTGTCAATGGTTTCCCGGCTACTGCCGGAGTCTTGGAAAGGAAGGTGAATACTTCGTCCTGCCATTTTTTGAGCAATGACGGCGCAGCCATCCAATGAAAGGGAAATTGATAAATGAGGGCGGAAGCATCGGAAATGATTTTGCTCCATTCGTCAACATCAAAAGAAGCGCCTTGCTGGTCGTAAAGATTGAATACTGCTACGCCTTCAATATCACTCACAGCATCAATCAGTGCTTTGTTTGCTTGTGATTCCTTCATATTGGGATGCGCCAGGAGAATCACCACTTTTCTTAAATCTTTATTCATAATCAATCGGGTATTTAGGATGAAACAACTACATCTATAATATAAAGGTCTAAAAATAAGAAAAAGTTTTCGAAACTCAATATCTTAATTAAAAATAAAAGAATCTCTCTTTGCTTTTGAATTTGTATTTTTGCAGGCACGTCCGTAAGGCGTTATTTTAGATAATAAATTTATATATGATAGATTTCACCCAATTTCCTTCTCCTTGCTATATCATGGAGGAAGAGCTCTTGCGAAAGAACCTGTGTCTGATAAAAAGCGTAGCCGACAGGGCAGGAGTGGAGATTATTCTCGCCTTCAAGTCATTCGCCATGTGGCGTTCATTCCCGATATTCCGCGAATATGTGGATCATTCCACAGCAAGTTCCGTGTATGAAGCGCGTCTGGCATTGGAAGAATTTGGAAGTAAAGCCCATACTTATTCTCCTGCGTATACGGAACAGGATTTTCCGGAAATCATGCGTTGCAGTAGTCATATCACTTTTAATTCAATGGCACAGTTTCGTCGTTTCTATCCGATGACAGTGGCCGAAGGAAGCGGAATCTCCTGCGGTATCCGTGTGAATCCCGAATATTCGGAAGTAGAAACAGAACTTTATAATCCGTGCGCACCCGGTACCCGTTTCGGAATGACCGCCGACTTATTACCGGATACCTTGCCCAAAGGAATCGAAGGTTTCCATTGTCATTGTCACTGCGAATCTTCTTCTTTCGAGCTGGAACGTACTTTACAGCATCTGGAAGAGAAATTCTCCCGCTGGTTCCCGCAAATTAAATGGCTGAATCTGGGAGGCGGGCATCTGATGACCCGAAAAGATTATGATACAGAACATCTGATTAAATTATTGCAAGACCTGAAAGCACGATATCCTCATTTGCAGATCATCCTTGAACCCGGTTCTGCTTTTACATGGCAGACAGGAGTCCTGACTTCGGAAGTGGTAGATATCGTTGAGAGTCGCGGTATCAAGACGGCTATTCTGAATGTGAGTTTCACCTGCCACATGCCCGATTGTCTGGAAATGCCTTATCAGCCTGCCGTTCGTGGTGCGGAGATGGGGAATGAAGGAGAATTTATTTATCGTTTGGGAGGTAATTCTTGTTTGAGTGGTGATTATATGGGAGTATGGAGTTTCGATCACGAGTTGCAGATCGGAGAGCGGATTGTGTTCGAAGATATGATTCACTATACCATGGTCAAGACAAATATGTTTAACGGAATCCATCATCCCGCCATCGCTTTGTGGACAAAAGAAGGGAAAGCGGAAATATACAAGCAATTTTCTTACGAAGACTATCGGGACCGAATGAGTTGATAATCAAAACAATTGTTTGTTTGCGGAAACAAAGTGTGCAGATTCTTGTGAAAAAAAGATGCAGAATGTTTGCAGAATTACGGAAAATCCCTACCTTTGCAACCGCAAACGAAAAAATGCGGAAATAGCTCAGTTGGTAGAGCATAACCTTGCCAAGGTTAGGGT
>OJRO01001523.1_pt1 | contig 16013 bp, 15 predicted proteins | sample 1599221 | NCBI WGS metagenome assembly OJRO01 (sample SAMN03922449, study PRJEB24848) | human gut metagenome | isolation source: stool sample | host: Homo sapiens | place: Germany | collected 2009-11
AGGCAATGCGTCCTACTGCCAGCGTAATTTTGCGTGTTACAAAGTTTTCGCCACGACGTTCGGATTCATGGTTAAAAAGAATGCCGTTGACAGCAAACATGCCATAAGCTTCGCGATATTCCTTTGTAATCCAAAAACCATATTGCTTGGCAACAGCATAGGGGCTGTACGGATGGAAGGGAGTTGTTTCGCTCTGCGGCACTTCTTCAACCTTGCCATAAAGCTCGCTAGTGGATGCCTGATAAATACGGCAGGTTTTCGTCATACCCAAAATACGCACTGCTTCCAAAATACGCAATACGCCCAATGCATCAACGTCACCAGAGTATTCCGGTACGTCGAAGGAAACCTGTACATGGCTTTGCGCTGCAAGGTTATAAATTTCGTCAGGCTTCACAATGCTGATAATGCGGATCAGCGAAGAAGAATCGCTCAAATCGCCATCATGCAAGGTGATAGCATTTTTTGCCAGCAGATGATCAATGCGGGCAGTGTTGCTGATAGACGCACGGCGAGTGATGCCATGTACCTCATATCCTTTTTCTAATAAGAATTCGGCTAAGTAAGAGCCGTCCTGACCGGTTATACCGGTGATAAGTGCAACTTTAGACATTGATAGACCTCCATAATACTTGATGAATCAATTTATAGTTTAATAAACGATTATTAATAACTTTAAGCCTGCATTCTTCGAAAGTATATATTTTATTATTAACTATATAAGAAACCAACAAAACGTATTTTTATTTTAACCACTTTTTGAAATTAAATTGATCATAATACCGAAAAAGGTGGTACAGAATAATCAAACCACTGTTTTCCCTCAGGAATTTTTAACACATATGAATCTGGCAAATTAGATTGTACAAACTCTTTTGGAGAAAGTTGATACATATATATTTTATTTTCATAAGGCAACTCCTTAAACAGCTTGTAGTGTCCCCCCTAAAATCCTTTTGTATCATGATAATGTTAACCTGTGCACCTTTTTTTATTTCTTTAAGCATTCGCAAACTACGTTTTTCCCAACAGCTTTTAGCTTCTGCAAACGAATAATAATGCTGGAAGAATATTTTTACATCCTTTAGATATCCAATTGGAAAAGGATGCGTATTCCACTCTTGGAACAATTTTACATTTTCAGGACTTTCATCCTCTATTAACTCTTCACTTAAATATTCTTCAAGATTTGCATACAACTTTAAAAAATCTTCTGCTTCTATCTGTAGATTAATTGTTGGGGATAAAAACTTTTGTGAGAAATCAGAATATAAGAATCCACCTATACAATTATTACATATTATAACGCTACTTGACAAATCCAATTTAGAGCAAACTAGATGTCGAAAAAATTTTTTAACCCTTTCATGTTTTCCCTTTCTTTAATTTAAATACCTAGTATACCTTCATGGTTACGAATTTGTTTTTCATTAAAACGCATTTTTATTTCCTTACAAGGATTACCAGCATTAATTGAATATGGCTTAGTACTTCTTGTTACAACGCTTCCTGCACCTATAACACTACCTCTACCTATCGTAACACCTTTCAAAATAATTGTTCCTGCACCAATCCAAACATCATCTTCAATAACAACACTTTCATCACAACACTCTGTTTTTACAGTTACATCAGTAATATATTTTCCAACTTGATTAATTTGATGATTACCTGTCATTATAAAGCAATGTGGGCCAAATAAAACTTTATTGCCAATTTTTAATTCTGCTCCCGTTGCCATAAAATTTGAATTTGTGCCAATGGTAACATAATCGCCAAATGTTATGTCTCCTTGAAAACTACTAGTGCCCCCCCGTATTTCACATCCTATTCTATGTTTAATTTTTGATAATTGATACGCTCCAATTGCTTTATCATTTATTCGTTGAAAAAGGGATAAGATTTTTCCTACTGATTCTAAAATCATTACTCAGCCTCTCCTTATATAATATATATTTTTAACTTATTTATATATACTCATAATATTTCTAAGTTTAACCATTAATAACATTTATTTACCATATATATTTTTCAGATGCCATTTTAAATTTTTCTTAATACTATAAAAAATATACTCTTCAGCAACTAGCATAGCTCATTATGAATCTTCATCAGAGCAATTATATAATACATATCAGAGCATTTGTAATCTAGCTCTCTAAAGTGTACATCTTTCCGAAAAGCAATTTTATGATACTAAAATTGCGCTATCTTTATGTATCATAAAAAAATATTAAAATTAATTATTTATATCACTACCTTTCCAGTACAAAAATCAATAAAAAAACCGTTTAAGAACTATGGAAATGTATCTTTTGGTTTCCTCTTTATAAAAAATAGTGTTTATAAGAATAACTATTACTGAAACTATAATGAATATATAAGACGCATGTAATACCCACTTAAGATATGTATCTGCTTGCATCACTATTTTATTCAACTCAAACACTACATAAATTACCATTGAAACAAAAATAGAAATAAGACTAACTGTAAATCTTTTGATATAAGCCATTAATTTTCTTTTTAAAATATACTTAGATGCATAGTTCGCATATTGAATCGTTCTAATTGTCAATGCAACAATTGTGCCAATCACTACACCAACACAACCATAGTTTTTTACAAATATAATAGAAACCATAACATTAATAATTGCTTCTTCGATAGCTCCATTCCTCGTCTGATAAAAATGTCCAGCCGCTTCCACAAGATTTTGATATGGAAGCCTAACACAGGAAATAAAGGTCGCGAAACACAAAAAATACGCAAATATTGGCTGTTCGTAATTTGTATCAATAACTCCGTTCGTATAAATCATTACAAAAGGAACTATTAGCATTGCAGAACACAAAAGAGCTATACAGGAAACTACATTAAGCACCCATTCATAAGTTTCAATTCTAGAATTCAGCTTTTGCAAATCTGATTCTGCTATTGTATTACCAAGCATCGCTTCTATCGCACTTGAGCAAGTAGTTACTAGTTGTTTAACACCACTAATAACTAAATTATAAACAGAATATACGGATACCTGGTATAAGCTTGAAAATATTGTCAAAACCATTATATCTGTATTGGTAGTAACAAATGCTGCAACCTGATGCGCAAAAGCATCCCATCTTTGTTTAATTGTAGAATTATCTGGAGTTATATGTTTTACTAAGTTATAATTATACTTAACATAATAAAAAAGAAAAAGCGGTGTTATGCCAAATACTATTGCACTAGCAAGTTTGACGATTCTAATTTCACATCCAGCATTAATAAGAATAACAGATGCAATCGTATTTGCGATAGTACCAATAATTTGAACAAAATTATAAACATATAATTTTTGATCTGCTTGCAAAAGCATTTGATATGTTATTCCAAAGAAATATTGCGAGACTGTACTTATCCCAAGAACTACAACAAGAGAAAATGTAAAAAGCCAACTAAATTCCTCTTTCACAAATATAGGGTAGGTACAAGCGAATATAAGCAAAAACAGCACGAAAATCATTGCTATTTTTCGCATAAAAATTTCAGTTGCTCTTATGATTGCGCTTATCTTATTATTATCTCCTTGTGCAAGAGGTTTATACAATGCCGCTCTTGTCACACCGCCAATTCCAGCTCTTAGCAATGTTACACACGACAAAAACTGGTTAACAGAATTGATTATTCCGTTATAGCTTGATCCAAACGAAACAAGAATCAATCTTGGCAGAATAAAGGCACACACTATTGAAACTACTTGTAAAGCTATTGAAGACGCAATATTTATTTGCAGCTTATTATTCTTCATATTTCTATCAACTTCCCACATTAGTCAACCTGATAGTTTTTATAACTTACTAATTTCAAAAAAAATACGTTCACAGTTATTCCCATCACGTATTTGGAAGCATCTATTTGCATTATTCCGGTAAACTGAGTCCACAGCAAAATTATTATTAATAATCTTAATAATTTCTTCTACAAGTGAATCAACATCGCACGTAATTTTACCAAATGCATCTTTATCATAATCAAAATAACCTTTTTTATAATGTTTTTTCCAATAAAGTTCTCTATCAAACTGATAGTATACACAAGGTTTTTTCATATAGGCAAAGTCAAAAAATATACTAGAATAATCAGTAATTAAGAGTTTTGATGTCTTCAAGAGATTTTGTACATCGTATGAAGAAAAATCCGCTATAACAATACTATCATCAATGCTTTGGAATAGCCTTATATGTTTTTGCATTTCATAATGTGGATAGAAGAATAATGTTATTTTTCTATCCTTCAGTATATGAATAAGTTTTTGATTTGATAATAATTTTTCCCATTCCTTAACATAGGAAGAGTTAGCAATTTCAGACTCCGTCATATTGTTCAACCACATTCTCCACGTAGGCATTACCAATATTTGGTTTTGAGTAGAATATTCATTCAGTGCATCGTATCTAGCTAGTCCAGTATATCTAACTTCCTCATTCTTATAATGAAAAGTATTCTTTATAAATTCATACTCGGGCTGAGCTCCACAAATAAATAAATCTAATCGTGTTTTTTCTTGATATAGTTGAGGCAAATCATTAGAAATAATTCCATGTTGTAAAAATATTTTCTTACCTATAAGAGGAATAAATTCATTAAGCTTATTGTAAAAATCAATATCAGGAGAGTATCCCATAATATGGGTACTAATTTTGTATTTAGCACCTATAAATAAAAGCCTGTGTTTTAGACTTTTCCACTGAATAACTTTTCCAAGCTCAGATACTTTTTTATAATCCGGCGAGTCTTTATCAATTACAAAGTATGATTCAACTTCAGGGTGCTTTTCATTCAGATATTTAAAAAAATGATATCCATTATCTCTAGCGTCTGTACCACGTTCTGAAACAAGAAATATCTTTCGATTTTTATTATAAAGCAAAGACATCGGGAAAATAATAATAAATAAGCATAATTCTTTTAAATATCTAATGTAACGTAGCAATTTATTCATAAAATCCTCCATAAAATAACATATTCGCTGATTCATTTTAAATGATGATTTTTGGTAATGACAAATATAAGTTCAAGACAATGCACATTCATAATCACAATTATGGTATTCATAAATACAAAGTCATAATTTATTTTGATAAAACCTAAACTTAATAGCTATCAATATTATAAAATCAACAATTTTTTATCTATCATTATCTTTCTTAAATTTTTCCAATGCTGAAATAAAAACACTAGCAAGCATCATTGTTGCCCAAAAAAACTTAGTCGTTAAAAGGTCCAAAAATAATCCCATTATCAAAATACCACTAAGTAAGGCTAAACAATCAATATCTTTGTTCTTAAATAAACTTTTCCACATTCCAATTATAACAGTGAAAATAAGTCCACAACCAATTACACCAAATTCAACAATTTGTGCGATATAAAAACTATGAGCAGCCGCATTATAACTGTACACTTCATGTGTAATCGGAGATGCGCTACCTGCCCCAAAGCCTGTTATAAATTGGACTCCATTTAATTTTGAAAGTAATCCTGACCAAATCATCATTCGCGGTGAACTCTCTGCTGTTTGTCCGGTAAGAGCTACTATTGAATATCTATCAGCTAAATCAGCAGGCAGGAGCATTAAAATATACGGATAAGCTATTACTAAGATTAACCCTAAAACTAATACAAACATCGTATTTTTTCTAATACTTCCAGCAAGTAGAATTATAATCATCACAATACATGCAATTAAACCACTTCTAGAACCAGTTGCAAAAATATAATATATACATCCACCACAATACAAAAATGCTGTAATTTTTTCTTTGAAGTAAGCCTTTTTTTGATTGACAATCCAGTGAAGAACAAAACCAAAGCCTATTAACAGAAGAGCAGCTAAATAGTTTTCATCCAAATTCGAACTTCCTGCAACTAACTCAAGTCTATGTTGATAAGATGAATAGCGGGTAGTACCTGGAATAAAAGTCATATATACCATCAATAAACCTACGCCTATAACAGCTGCTTTTTTCAAAAACAATGCTTCTATCCTATCATAACTAATCATAGCAATTAAAATAAACATCAGACAGTTTCTGAAATACATCATATAAAATACCCAATATGCGTCGTAGTACTGAGTCCATGCTAATGAAGAACCAGCATACATTAACCATAACGTAGAGAGGATTATTTTATAATCGATTTTTATATTCCCTCGTTGTAAAGCGAATAAATCAATGGTAGCTAATCCCATTGTCGCAACGCCAACTAACATCAAAATACTCTGTGTACCAATTGCTGCTAATGGATATTCAAAAGGTAATAAAATAAAGAATAACGCAAGTCCATACGTGGATAAATGCATTAATTTTCGACTACCTAAAGTGAACATTTTTCTCTCCCCTCTTTTGATCTTTATAAAAAATTTAAAGCATATCCTTATTTTCAAAGAAGCTCATACAACTTTTTTACTTCTTCTTTATTTGAGATATCTTTTATATTCGAGCGATATAGTATTTTCAGCTCAGGTTTTTTCATTACTGACACCAAAGCCTTGTAGATACCCAAATCGCTATTTTCCGTTACAATACCATTATTTCCATTGGCCACCTGCTCATGAGCTGAGGCATATGCTGTTACTATACACGGCACCCGTAGAGCCATAGCTTCAGTAACAGATACTGGTTTCCCCTCATAACGAGATGCTAATACGAAAAAATCCATCTGTTTTAAAATCACAAGAGGATTATTCATTTGACCATAACAAATTACGTTTTTCTGTAATCCAAACTTCCGAATATTATCATTTAACTGTTGATAGTCCCTTCCATCTCCAATGTAATGCCACAGAAAATCGGAATTTCCATCGTTTTTAAGTTTTCTTAATGCCAAAAGAATACGGTCTAATCCTTTAACATCCATATCACAACGAGCAACAGTACAGAAATTAAATTTTGCTTTCTTTATTTTAGGGGTTTTTTCATCTGCACGTTTTACTAAAAATGTTGTTGAAGTAATATTCTCTATCGTTCTAATTTTATTAGCTTGTTCCGGGAAAAATGAGCAAATATTAGCTTCACAACTTTTCGCTACAACAATAATATTAGAAGCTTTCTTAAACAGTTTGCGATCAATCTCAGGCACAAGATAGCTTTCCTTATAGTCTGGATGAATCCAAACAATTTTAGACTTTGCTCTTATCTTATCAGATAAAATATACTGATCAGCCCAACCTTCAATAAAACCAATAGCAACATCATATTCATTATCAATAGCCCTAGACATATCGACCTGTGATTGTATGCCATAATGCATTAATATAGTCCGCAAATTTCCCTTAGGAGTATTCTTATATTTTAAATAACTAAGAAATGATCTTATAGCATTACCATTGAAAATCGTACGAATTATCTTTTCCTTAGAAACAGATAATACCCTTCCAGATTCAATATAAGCCTGATTTAGTAAATTAACATCTTTGGGTAGTTCTTTTAAAAAAGGTCCCTCATTTCTAAACAAAATCAAATCTACAGACAAATCACTAAAGTCTAATTCATTTAACAACGATAATAAGGCAGTTGTTGTACCACCTGTCATCATCGTATCATATGCAATCAGTATCTTTTTCATTCTCATTTTCCTTCAACCAAGTCATAAATAAGTTTTGTCTGCTTATCTGTATTCTTTTCTGTCATAATAAACTGCTTTGCTCTTTCTCCCAAAACCAAGCGCTGCTCCTTTGGCATTTTTATTGCTTTCAACATCGCGTTTTTTAACGCATCTACAGTTTCGTCTTTAATTGTAATTAAATATTTAAAGTACTCATCAGGAATTCCACCTATCTTGAAAGAAAGAACCGGATTTCCAGTTTTCATATATTCATAAAGTTTGGATGGAAAACAATACATGCTAGCTTCCTCACTTGGTAACCGCATATTCATCATAACATCTGCGTCTGCTTGCAGTTGTTTAACTTTAGAATAATCATCCATAAACCCATAATAATTAATTCTATTATCCCGTTTTTGAGCATCTTTAATATAATCTGCAGCATCACCCTTGCCTGTTATAATCAAAGAGCAGTCTTCACCATTTATTGATTCAAAAGCATCCACCAGTAATTTTAATCCAAAGCGAATATCGGCTGTGCCAGAATACATAAACGTAAATGGTTTTCTTGCTTCAGACTTTTTATATTGCTCAACATCATCAGAAACGCACCCCTCCATAGTAGCACACTTTGCTTCATTTAAATGAAGATATGAAATCATATGTTTAGAATAAGGAATAAAGTAATCAAATTGTTTCATAAGGTTCATCATATATGATATATCAAATTCCTTTAAAATTTTCTTTATAGGACTAACCCTTGTCTCCATAAACTGAGGCAAATCAGGAATAATTAGTACTAACTTAGCTTGTGGAAATAATCTTTTCACTTCAATTCCAGCCCTAATAAATGGTGTATGTGGAGAATTAACATATACAGTAATCAGATCATCCCTATCATAAGATGACGTCAAACGCTTCGCAGCTTTCTCCATTGCATAACCTTTGAAAATACGATTAATATATTCGATATTTATGTAAGATGCAAAACTTCCCTGTCCCCCATCCTCATTTTTCCAATTATACGGCGAAATTATAAGTTCTGGAAACTTAGGATATGCAGGTAAAGCTGGTCCACTTAGATAGTCAAATGGCACCCCATAATGTTTCTCTAATCCTTTTACAATGTTTAACTGTGCAATTCTAGATGCTTGCTGATTTTTATAACCCATAGAACACAATTTTCTATAGAAATCTTCTGGTACAACGCTACCTATCCATAAAAGTCGTTGCTTCTTACCTGCCATAATAATTACTCCACATCCTAAAAATATTTATTTTCTAAATCCCAATTTATCCAGCAGTGCAACTATATACAATCGATATCTTTTCAATACAAAGTCCCGAACAATTTGTCTTATTCTTGTTTTTTTAACAACTTTCCACGGCTCTTGATCGTCTTTATCATAATACTTAAAAATAGTTGCTTCTTCCATATCCTTGCTCCATTGAACTTTAGAAATGACGCCTTTTATTACATTCTCAATATCAAAAACCTCGTCAATAAACCATGCTTCCTTTTTAACCTTTGTCGAGATTTCTGAATAATCAACTCCAGCACAACTATAAACATAAGCTAATGGTATATTGGCACCAGCTTGAAAGAAATAGTGCGATGTTCCATCATTCCTCAAATTTACCTCAAAAAAATATGCTTTATCTCCTAGCATTCCATATTCAAAACTAAACAACCCATAGTAATCTATTTTTTCAAGAAACTCTACAATCTTATCAACATTTGCACTACTAGGCACATCACATGTTATGCATCCATGCGATGAAGAACCACTATCCGCCCATCTATCTCTAATCATTGCACCAGCAATTATTGTTTTTCCGTCATATAGCCTACCACCATACACTAATAGGTCTTTCTCTTTTGGTATATATTGCTGTAGTATAAACACTGACTCATGGCGCACAAAATTCAACGTATTTTTAAGTTCATTTTCACTTTCGCAAATTTTAAATTTGAACTCATTATAGTGTCCTTCAGTCTGATGACTTGGTTTAATTAAACATGGATATTTAATCCCATCTAAAGAAGAATTCCACTTTATTTCACGTGAATGTGGACATAAAATACCTATTTTCTCTGCCAATTCAGTCATTGTATTTTTGTCAATGTATTTTTCTATATTACCCTGTTCCCTAGTACCAGGAAGAATAAAGAAGGCTTCCATTTCGTGACGATGTTGATCAACGAACGTAATAATTTCATCACTCGAAACAATAAGAATTGGTTTACATACTTCATCTGCAAATGTCTTCATAAGATATTCAAAACCATCTTGGATAGATTCTTTCTCCACTAAGTTTGTACAATATCTACTTTTTGAAGCATAACCAGCCTTACCCTTAATAAGAAATATTAGATTAAGCCCGTTTTGCCCCAATTCGCGCATTAATCCCAAAGTATTAAAGTCATCTATACTCCATACAATGACTGGATTTTTTATTTTCTCCATTATTCATACCCCTTTGAAATCAGAATGTTCTACTTACAACTTGATTGAGAGTAACTACTTCTAGACTTCCAGTATTTTTCAATGCTTTAATATCTCTACAAAACTTTTCAAATCTTATTAAGCTCCAATTCCAAGGATCAGTCCCATAATATTTATTATTCTCTGGCAAAATACTATGAAGCATAAACACTGCACAAGTATTATCTGGTATTTGATCGATAAATTTCAATATCATCTCAGGCTCATCTTCAAATCTAATAACAATGGAATAAATTTGTTTTTTATCAATTAGATTTAAATCTGTAAGATTTTTGTTATTAAAACGATTGTAAGCCCATTGAATATGTCCATAAGTATACAAAGCAAATAAAACCTTTGCAGAAAGACTTTTTGTATCAATACGCCTGCCAGCACGAATATAGCTTAAATCTGAACCAAGATAAGTTTTAATTACAGCATCCAACTTTTCTTTTGTAATGTTAGAATTAGGCATAGAAAAGCCAATCGGCCGTTCGGTAAATCCCCACTGTGCTATCTTTTGTAATGCACTTTTCAGATCATCAACTTCAGTTGTATGCTTATCTCCATGTAACGCTATTTCCCATCCATTTTCTTGAAGCTCTTTTAATTCAGTAACACTAATCGCATCTCCAGCACTATGCCAAGACTCATCTTTCTGCCAGGTACCATCAATATAACCGGTAGTGCAAAACAATGTTCCTGATATATTATTTTTTTCATAACTGGATATGCATATGTGAAATTGTCTTTTCTTCCATCATCAAATGTAAACGAGATATACTTCATATTAAACATTCCCTTGCTTATAAATAATACTTAATTACACCATTTACGGCATAACGCAAAAATGCCCACGTACTCGTAAAAACATTAAATTTTAGCGCCTTACGATAGGTATTCCAACGCTCCTTAGCAGCATTTCTCTTTTTATTGGAGCGTGAACCAACAACCTGCCGATAATGCATCAGCACTTTCTTATCACCATATGCGGTTGGACATACCTTAAGCAATTTCATCCATAAAACATAATCTTCATGGTAAAATTCCGGATTAAAAGGATGTGCTTGCATAAGTTTTGTCTTAATAAAACAAGTTGAACAGCTTATAACGCTAGAAGCTAACATTTTATTAAAATTAGTCTGCTGTGGTACAATGAAAGGCTTTTTGATAGTGTTATTCTGTTCGTCTATAAAATCGTAAGAACAATAAACAATATCTGCTCCTTTTTTGGCAATTGATAGTTGTCTTTCAAGCTTATCATCAACCCATAAATCATCATTGTCCAAAAGGGCAATATACTCACCCTTTGCTTCAGCAATACCAATATTTCTAGCCTTTGCAACACCTGCATTTTTTTTCAAAGTTATAATTCGGATACGATTATCACTCTTTGCCTTTTGACGTATAAGCTGTAAAGAATCATCTTTAGAACAATCATCTACTATGATTAATTCAAATTTTTTATATGTTTGAGTAAGAACACTATCGATTGCCTGTTCCACAAAACGATGGCCATTATAATTAGGCATAACAACCGATACTAAACATTCTTCTGAAATATCCATTCCTTATTTCCCCATCGCCGTCTTCTGTCCCTCAGCAACACCTTCCGTGCTTTCCGGCACAAACAGAATCTTAATCGTAGCAAAAATTATACGCAAATCCTCCCAAAAGCTGGGATGAGCAATATACAGCAAATCCATTTGCAGCTTGTCATACGGAGTAGTGTTGTACTTGCCATATACCTGCGCATAGCCTGTAAGACCAGCCTTCGCCTGCAAGCGCAGGGAAAACTCCGGCATCTCCTTCACATATTGGCTGGCAATTTCCGGACGCTCTGGACGCGGGCCAACAACGCTCATGCTGCCACCTATGATATTCAAAAGCTGTGGCAGCTCGTCAATACGTACCTTGCGGATGAAATGACCTACCTTTGTAATGCGGTCGTCCTTATCACCGGTCGAAAGCCTTGCCACGCCGTCCTTCTCTGCATCCACGCGCATCGAACGGAACTTGAGCACATCGAACTCTTTGCCATCCTGCGTCAAACGGCGCTGCTTATAGAACACCGGGCCGCCATCTGTTTTAATAGCTATGGCCGTAATCAGCATCAGCGGCGAAATTACCAGAAACAGCGCACCTGCGGAAACCACATCGAAGATACGCTTCGCAATCGTATGCCACGGAGACGGATTATAACGTCCCACGCGCAGCATCGGCAGATGGAACATATGCATCTGCTGCGCACCGCTCATCAGCACATCGCCAATACGCGGAATAAGGTACATCATAATATTATTGGCAACACAATATTTTAAAATAATATTACGTTCATGGCTATGCACGCCACTCAAAAAAACAGTCTGCGCATTTTTCAGCAAATCCAGGTTATTAATGCAGTTATCTACAGTCAAGGTTTTGATAACAGTAAACTTCTTTTCGAAGCCATATTCATGAATCAGCTTTTCCATTCCCTGGCGCTCATCATATACAATAATCGTCTTGGTAGCAGGGAACAGGATATAATAAACAATATGTGCCAACAGACTCCAAATAGTTGAAATCACTATCTGTACTGCAAACACTCCCAAAAAAGGCCAAATGTCTGGCAAACGTCGCATCAACAGACAAACAACAACATACATAATACCGTTAACCATGCAAGCAGCCAATGCCTGACTATATACGCTTTCAGAAATTCGGTTCAGCGAAATCCAAAAGGCACCATACACTCTGCCAAAAGTAACATAAAGTGCAAAAAACAAAGCTACTATCAACCAGTTGCCCATGTTATAAAACGGCTCTGCAATACGCTCAGCATAATAAGCGAACCAAGCTATAGCAAAAGGCATAGTCATCAAAAACGCATTCAGCAGCTTCATAAGCCGCAGTTCCAATTCCTTAACAAACATCACAACCACACCCTCGCTTCATAATATCCCCCAAAAAATATACTCTTGCGTCGTCCTTACGCATTAATGCCGTTTTTGTCTCTAAAGCACTATTACTTTTCAGCTCCCTTGCTTCCGTAGTAATAGTAATAGCCATAACCATAGCCATGGTGCTCACTGCGCACCTTGTTCAGCACAACGCCCAGGATATTCGCCCCGGCATGCTGCAGCTGCTTCTTCACATCGCGCGCCAGATCAACCTTCACCTCGCCGCTTTCGATAACCAACACCACGCCGTCAACCACAGCACCCAAAACCAGTGCATCCGCAACCGGCAGCACCGGCGGCAGGTCAATCAGCACATAATCATAAATCTCTCTGGCCTCCTGCAGCAGCTCCCGCATGCGCTCGCTGCCCAGCAGCTCGCTCGGGTTCGGCGGAATCACGCCGCTTGTCAACGCATACAGGTTGTCCACCTTCGTAGCCTGCACTGCAGCGCTCAGCGGTGTGTCCATGCTGATGCAGCTGGAAAGGCCCAGCTTATTGGAAAGGCCAAAATTCTTGTGCACAGTCGGGTTACGCATATCGCAATCCAAAAGCAGCACGCTCTTGCCTGCCTGCGTCAGCACCACCGCCAAATTGGCAGCAGTCATGCTCTTGCCCTCGTTAGACACGCAGCTGGTAACAGCCAGCGTCTTCAACTCCTTACCGGCCTGCGCAAACTGGATGCTGGTGCGGATAACACGGTATGCCTCCGTCGCCGGGTTCTTCAAATCATTATGTGCAATCAGGTTTAAGCCTTCCATATTTTCCTCCACATTCTCACAGCCAGGCCAGGTTTTTTATCCTTCTCCTGCATATTCTTCTGCAAATCCTCCAAATCAGGAACACTGCCCAAAAGCGGCAAATCCAGGTATTGTGCCACATCATCGGCAGTCTTGATTGTTCTGTTGAGCAGCTCACGCACCACTACAAAGCCACTGCTTGCCAAAATGCCCAGCAGTGCTGCCAAAAGCAGTGTCATCGCCTTACGCGGCTTCACAGGGGCTTCCGGCAGCGTGCCGCTGTCCACCACCTGCACCTCGGTAGCAACGCTTGCTTCCGCAACCTTGGCCTCCTCCAGGCGTTTGGCCAGCATAACGTAAATCTCGTTAGCCACCGTCACATCACGCAGCAGGCCGACAAACTGCTGCTCCTTATCGGAAAGCTCCTTTAAGCCGTTCTTGTTTTCACCGTCAATCTGCGCCAGCTTGGCCAGGTTGCTTTGTGCCACGCTCGCCTCAGCCTCGCTGCTGAACTTGCTGGCCAGCAGCTGCTGGTGTACCGGGTTATCACTGGGAGCCTGCAAAGCGGCAACCTTGTTAATCTCGTTCTGGATTTTAGCCTTCAGGCCGGCAATCTCCTGGTTCACCTGCTGCACCTTCGGGTGGTTTTCAGTATATTTATCCATATAGCTGATGCGCTCGCCCTCCAGCTCTGCCAGCTTCGCATTATAGGATTGAATCGTTTTGTTATCCGCAATGGAAACAGCCTCGCCCTGCAGCTGGCCGTTAGCCGCTGCCAGGCGCGCATTGGCAGTAGCCAGCGCCACCTTGTTTTCCGCGCTCAGCTTATCTACCATGCTCATCTTTTCGCTCGCCAGCTTCACAGCATCATCGGGAGCAATAATATTATTTTTCTTCTTATAATCTGTCAGCTTATCTTCCGCAGTCTGCAGCTCATTTTTGGCAGCCACAGCACGCTCCTCCAAAAAGCCGCGGGTAGCCTTCTGTTGGTCACGCGAAAGATCCGTCAAACGCTTCAAAAAGCCGTCCACAATCAGCTTATTAGCCTCCTGTGCCTTCTCCGGCGTATTTGCACGCACCGTCAGCTGCATAATTTCGGTATCCTTAAAGGGCGCGGTAGTAATACGTCCCTTCACATAAGCATCATAAGCAGGATACTTGCCTTCCTTATTAGGCTGCTCCGTCTTTTGGATTACGGGCACCACAACACTGCGGCTCTTCAAAATCTCCGCATAGGTGTTCATCAGCTGGGTGTTGGCCATTGCATTGCCCATCGGCATGGATTCCAAAAGGCTGGTGCCAATGCCCTTAGGCTGCTTAACACGCAGCAAAGCCTGCGATTCGTATACCGGCGTGGCCGTAGCCAGGTACACGCCTGCTGCCACCACAAAAATACCGGTAACGCGGGCGATATTGCCTGCATTGCGCTTCAAAATATTGGCTATTTCCAGCAGGTCTATAGTAATCTCTTCGTCATTATGTAAATCCTTACTCACATCTATTCTCCTCAATCATCGTTTCTAATTTCGTTGATGTAATATGCACCGGTCAGGAACGGCATAATATCCTTGCTGAAGATAACCTTATGGTTGCTGGTCAGATACAGGCAGTCGCCCTCATGCAGCTCCAGGTTCGCGCTCTGGTCAGCCTTCCTCAGATAATTGTTGATGTTCAGCTGCTGCACCTCGGTAGAACCGGCACGCACCAGAAAGATATTCCTCTTGGCAGATTTTTCGGTAAAGCCCTCCGCCTTAGCCAGTGCATCCAGCACACGGTGGCTCTTTTCCAGCTCAAACAGGCCTGGGCGTTTAACCTCGCCCAGCACATACACACGCGTAGTACCCAGCTTAACCACATTCACACTGATTTGCGGCTTCACCAGGTAATAACCGAAGCGGCTCACCAGCTCCTCACGGAACTGCGTCACCGTCTTGCCCGTAACATCCACATCGCCAATCAGCGGGAAGGACACCTTGCCGTCGGGGCGCACCACATACGGCGAATTCTGCGTATTACCCGCAAGTGTACTCAAATCCTCATGACCATATACCACAACCTGCAGCACATCGCCCGGGCACATCACATAATCCTGCACCTGCGCCTGTGCAGCGCTGCCTGTCCCTAAAGCCAGCGCCAATGCCAATACTACTAATGACTTTTTCATTTTATACTCCTTAATAAAAATTTTTAAACAAAAAAAAAAATGCATTAGTCCATTACTTGTGGTTGGGTCGACCTAGTCCAAATTTTGTGCTCGA
>OJRO01001530.1_pt1 | contig 15955 bp, 9 predicted proteins | sample 1599221 | NCBI WGS metagenome assembly OJRO01 (sample SAMN03922449, study PRJEB24848) | human gut metagenome | isolation source: stool sample | host: Homo sapiens | place: Germany | collected 2009-11
TCTACACAAGGAGTATCGTCGGCAGCGTCAGATGTGTATAAGAGACAGGTTTAATGATAAGGTTTTGGGATAAAAATATTTCGAATCGAAAGTGCTTGTGCTTAATTTTAAACTTATACCAAATTATTTTATTACTAAGGTAGATTGTTTTTTTAGAATACACCATAATTTAATAAATATTATATCGATAAATCTTTGTTTTATAATGTATTTTAATAATCGAAACATTTCGAAATATTTTTATTTTTATATAAATTATTGATAATCTTTTATTTATAGATTTTCATAAAGTATTATTTAGATATTTGTTGATATAATATTTCGAATCGAAAGTTTCGCTTGTCTATATTTGTGATAGAGAAATAGGACAAGAAGAGTGATAATAGAGTTCTCAATTTATTTTAACACAGTACTTTATGGATTTAAGCGATCATAAAACGGCTACATATTGTGAAATTATGCAGCAACCCGATGTTTGGTTGAAGGCGTATGATTTGGTTTGCAGAAATGAAGCCGCGATACAAACTTTCATTTCGAACAACCATATCGGAAAGGATACCGAAATTATCTTGGCGGGTGCTGGAACGTCGGCCTTTATCGGAAATGCATCGGCCGGGATTTTTGTGGAAAAAGGCTATTCTCAATGTCGAGCCGTAGCGACTACCGATATTATTACTTATCCCGAAAGTTGTTTGCCTACCGGAAAACCTGTCGTCCTCATTTCTTTTGCCCGTTCGGGAAACAGCCCTGAGAGTTTAGCGGCCGTACATATTGCCGATAAATATTGTAAGAAAGTATTTCATATTATCATAACCTGTAATGAAACGGGCGATTTAGCGAGAGAAAGTTCTCGGGATAATGTGTTGCTGGTGTTACTTCCACCGGAAACAAACGACAAAGGATTGGCTATGACCAGCAGTTTTACCACTATGGCGTTGGTCTCTATTTTGATTTTCAATATAGAGCAGTTGCCGGCGCAAAAAAGTAAAATAGAGGCGATAGTAACTTTTGCACGGGATATTTTGAAGAACGGTGAAAAATCGCTTTCCGAGATTGCTGCGCGAAAATTCGGTAGGGCTGTATTTTTAGGCTCCGGCGCATTGAAGGGAATAGCGGAAGAGTGTCATTTGAAATTACAAGAACTGACCGATGGATTGGTCGTTTGCAAGTTCGATTCGTTTCTTGGATTCCGTCATGGTCCCAAAGCTGTAATCAATAGGGATACCGTGCTCGTATATCTTTGTTCAGATGATGAAAAAGTGTTTCATTACGAGCGTGATCTGATACGCCAAATTAACGAAAATAATAAAGTCGTAGCTCAAATAGCGGTCTCGCCTTCGGGGATAGTCATACCGGGGGTGAATCTCGATTGTGTCGTTACAGCGACAAATCCCGGAGAATTGCAAAAAAATGAATATGCCTGTATTCCCTATGTTTTGGTGGGGCAATTGTTAGGCTATTTCAAATCGGAGAATTTGGGTTTGAATCCCGATGAACCTTCGGTTTCGGGAAATATATCCCGTGTAGTGGAAGGTGTGAAAATCTATGACCTTTAAATCGAACGACATGAAAACGACACAACCGAAAACTGAATATATCCTGAGGAGGATTGCCGAACTGAAAGAAACGCAACATATATCCCGCACGTTGTTGGCCGTGTGCCCCAATTCGATGGCGGTCATTAAAGCGGCATTCCGTTCGGCTAAACGAAATAATGCGCCTATAAAATTTGCGGCGACACTTAATCAAGTCGATTGCGACGGAGGATATACCGGAATGACTCAGTCGGTTTTTACCGATGTGTTGCGTATGGAGTCTCGGGCAGTCGATTACACGGGGCCCTATATCGTGGCCGTGGATCACGGAGGACCGTGGTTGAAAGATATACAGTCCGTCGAGAAATGGGATACCGATAGAGCTATGGCTGCGGTTAAGAAATCGTTCGAAGCTGCGGTTGCTGCCGGTTACGATTTGATACATGTCGATCCGACTGTCGATATTCATGTTCCCAAAGGGGAAATCATAGATATACATCTGGTGGCTAAACGTACGGTGGAGTTGATCGAACATACCGAAACATTCCGCCGGTCTAACGGTTTTCCCCCGGTTTCGTATGAAGTGGGGACGGAAGAAGTTCATGGCGGTTTGGCCGATGAGAGTGTGTTCGATACGTTTATCGTCGAGTTGAAAGTCGGATTGAAGGCTTGCGGTTTGGCCGATGTATGGCCCTGCTTCATTGTCGGTAAAGTGGGAACCGATTTGCATACGGTTACTTTCGATAAGGAGGTAGCGCGTAAATTGACCGCTAAGGTGGCGAAGTTCGGAAGCTACATCAAGGGGCACTATACCGACGGGGTTTTGAATCCCGAAGATTATCCGTTGTGCGGAATGGGAGCTGCCAATGTAGGGCCTGAGTTTACAATCAGTGAATATGATGCGTTGATGGAACTCGAAGGAATAGAGAAGCGACTTCATGCGGAGGGAAGAGTCGCTGTTTGTTCCGATATGAAAAATGTGCTTTGGAAACTTGTCGATGAATCGAATCGTTGGCGCAAATGGTTGCTCGAATCGGAAAAAGGCCATCATTTCAATGAGCTTTCCGAGGAGAGGAAATTATGGTTGGTGCGGACAAGTTGCCGTTATATCTGGCAAAAACCGGAGGCGATAGTAGCTCGCAATCAACTTTATGAAAACTTGAATCGGAATGGTTATGAGTCCGAAGATATTGTTTTGATGCGCATCGAACACGATATGGATAAGTATTTCAATGCGTTCAATTTGGTAAACCTTAATGATTATCTGCTATGAAACCGTACGATATTTTGGCTATTGGGGAGTTGAATGTCGATTTGATTCTGAATAATATCGACGGAGAGCCCGAAGTGGGGAAAGAGAAATTTGCCGGGGATATGATTCTTACGTTGGGAAGTTCGACTGCTATTTTTGCCGCCAATGCCGCAGCATTGGGCGCAAAAGTGGGCTTTGTGGGAATGATAGGGCAAGACACTCTCGGTAATCTGATAAGAGAGAGCCTCGAAGCCAAAGGAGTGGACACCTCCATGTTGATAGAAACCGATGAACACTCTTCGGGGGCGACGATTGTACTGAATTATGGCGAAGACCGTGCTATGGTAACTTATCAGGGTGCTATGGCGGTCATGTCGTTTGCCGATATAGACAAATCGGTATTTGAGAAATGTCGTCATATCCATATATCCTCCATATTCCTACAACCGGCGTTAAAAGCCGATTTGGAAAAGATACTCGATTACGCTCGTGTACAAGGCGTGACGACTTCGCTCGATACGCAATGGGATCCGACAGAAATCTGGGATTTCGATTATACCCGCATTTTACCGTTGGTTTCGGTGTTTTTGCCGAATGAAAAAGAGCTCATGTTATTGACCTCTTCCGAAACGATCGATGAAGCTGTCGGGAAAATAAAACCTTATGTCAATACAGCGATTATAAAAATGGGGAGTAAAGGATCTCTGTTGGTTCGTCGGGGAGAAAAACCGGCATTTCTGCCTTCGTTCTTGAATACGGAAGTCGTGGATGCTATCGGCGCCGGCGATAGTTTCAATGCCGGGTGTATTTCGCGATTTGTCAAAGGCGAGACTTTGGAAGATTGTCAGCGATTCGGGAATCTCACAGGCGCCATCAACACGACTGCGGCAGGAGGAACGGGAGCTTTTGCCGATAAAAAGACCATCGAGGAGATAGCACGGAATAGGTTTAATCAGCACATCACATTATAACAGAATATGAAAGTTCAGGAAAAACTTAAACTGTTTCAGCTTGAAAGGAAAGCCATTCTGGCAACCAATTTTTACAACTACGAGACCCTGAAAGGCATACTCGAAGCCGCATCGCAAGTGCAAGCGCCTGTTATGTTGCAATTGACGAAGAGCTCGATCGATTATATGGGATTGAAGCGGGCGGTTGTATTGGCGCGTCAGGGACTCGAAGACTACCGGCTTGACGGTTGCATACACTTGGATCACGGAGGTTCTGTCGAGTTGGTGCAACGTTGCCTCGATGCCGGATTCGAGTCGGTAATGATCGATGCCAGCGAAAAGAGTATGGAGGAGAATATCGAAACGACTTGTAAGGTCGTAGAGATGGCTCGACCGTACGGGGCTAATGTGGAGGCCGAATTGGGCTATGTGCCTAAGTTGGGACAAATGCAAGATTCGTCCGGTTTTACGACCGTGGAAGATGCCGTTCGTTTCGTCCGAGCTACACAGGTAGATGCTTTGGCTGTGGCTATTGGGTCGGCTCATGGATTTTATAAATCGACACCTCGTCTCGATATCGACCGTTTGGCCGAGATACATGCCGCAACCGATGTGGTTTTGGTTTTGCACGGGAGTTCGGGTATTCCTCACGATATGGTTCGGGAGGCTATTCGCAACGGTATAGCCAAAGTCAATTTGGCGACAGAGATAAAAGACACGTTTATGCGGGCATTGAAACAAACCTTGCAGAATAGCGATGAAATCGATTTGCGAAAAGTATTCCCTAAGGCGACCGATTCTGTGGTAGAACTATTGTGCGATAAATATAAAATGGTGGGAAGCGCCACCGAATGACGATAAGAATTATTACGAACTTAATCTTGGTATATGAAACACTGTTATCTGTTTTTAGTCGCTTTGCTTTTTGTTTCGACCGGGTATGGACAGGAGAATATACTGTTGGAAGAGTATATGCCGAAATCTATTTATAAAATACCCGAAACGAAGGTCGAGAAAGCGAAATATCCGGTTATCGATGCACACTCTCACGATTACCCTTCTTCACTCGAAGAGGTTGCTCAGTGGGTGAAAACTATGGATAGGAAAGGCATCGAGAAAACAGTTGTATTGACTGGATATACCGGGGCTTCTTTCGATTCCATCGTAGAAGTTTATGCTCCTTATAAAGACCGGTTCGATTTGTGGTGTGGCCTCGACCTGTCGGATTACGGAAAGTCTTCGTTTGTAAAAACAGCCGTCGAGGAATTGAAGCGTTGCCACAAAATGGGAGCTAAGGGGGTCGGAGAGGTAACCGATAAAGGATTGGGCGTATATGTCGCATTCCAGACGAATATGGCCGAAGGAATCCATTTGAACGACCCTTTGATGTCGCCGATTTATGAAACTTGTGCAGAGTTGGGGATGCCATTGAATATCCATGTAGCAGAGCCTTATTGGATGTATCTGCCCGATGATAAATATAACGATGGGCTAATGAATGGGAAGAAATGGAAAATCGATATGTCAATACCCGGCATGCAATCCCACGAACAGTTGATTGCACAATTTTCGGAGGCTGTTAAGAATCACCCGAACACGTTGTTTGTCGCCTGCCATTTCATCAATTGCAGTTATGATCTTTCTATCGTGGGGAGGTTACTCGACGAGTATTCCAATTTATATGTCGATATGTCGGCCCGTTTCGGAGAGACGGCAAGTATTCCTCGCTACATGAGGAAATTTTATACTCGTTATGCCGATCGCATTTTATATGGGACCGATAACGGTATGTCTGCCGAAATGTATGAAACGACATTTCGGATTCTCGAAACCGACGACGAACACTTTTATGTTCCCGATTATCACTATCACTGGTATTATTCGGGTTTTGACCTTCCCGATGAAGTCTTGCGAAAAATCTATCGGGAAAATTTTATTCGAATTATGAAATAATTTAAGAAAAGAAACCATGAAACACATCGATAAATACACGATTATTTCAATATTGTCCTCGTTTTTACTGTTTTCTTGCAGCGAAGGTCTCGAAATAAAAAGCGGTCCGATGATTCTGTCTGTGGATAAGGATATGCGCATGACGGTCGGGTTAACCGGAAATGATGCTCCTTTGACCGAAAAAAGCCAGACTGAATATATAGAGCTGGAAGAGGGGACGGTATCTGATTTTAAATTGAAAAGCCGGGATATTCGGGTGGCCGGGGATACTACTGTCTATACGTTGATTGGAGAGGCTTCGATGCCTTTCGGCGGTACTATCAAAAAAATACAAACGATTAGTGTGGATAGTCGTTTCCCCGGTATGGCCGTTACCGAAGTAAAATATGTGAATGAATCGTCTCGCGATTTGCATGTAGTGAAGTGGGTAAACCATGCGTTCCGGGTGATCGATAACGAAGATACTCCGGCGTTCTGGTCTTTTCAAGGTCAGTCTACCATAGAACGAGCCGATTGGATTCTCCCAGTCGATTCTACCTTTTATCAACGTAACTATATGGGAATGAACGATTCGGATTACGGTGGAGGTATTCCTGTAACTTGTTTGTGGCGTAGAGATCAAGGTATTGCCGTGGGACATGTAGAACTTTCTCCCCGGTTGGTCTCGCTTCCGGTGAAGAAATCGAAATACGATAACTATGCAGAGGTTGCGGTCGAAAGTGCGGGAGAATCGGTCGTGGCATTTACACAGGGCGATACGATTTCTACGGTGCGGACATTCGTATCGGTATATGAAGGAGATTGCTTTGCTCCGCTTCGACAGTTTTCAGAATATATGCAGGTTTCCGGGTTGGTAATGCCCGAATCGGAACCGGCCGCATTCGAGCCCATGTGGTGTGCGTGGGGATATGAACGAGAAGCCACTTTTGCCGAAATCTTAGGGACTTTGCCTAAGGTGAAAGAATTGGGCATCAAATGGGCGACTGTCGATGACGGTTACCAAATTGCCGAAGGAGACTGGGAGCTCGATACCAAACGTTTCCCCGGTGGCGATAGGGATATGGTCGATTTGGTGAAAAAGATGAAGGCCTATGGTTTGAAAGTTCAACTTTGGTGGGCTCCGCTGGCTGCCGATCCGGGTACGAAAGTGCTGAAAGAAAATCCCGATTTTATTACGCTTTCCAAACAACAGACCCCGCATTATATTACTTGGTGGGACAGTTATTACCTTTCCCCTGTCGATTCGGGCGTGGTGTCGTATAGTCGAGATCTGGTGGATCGATTTATGAAAAAATACGACTTCGACGGATTGAAACTCGATGGTCAGCATTTGAATAGCGTGCATCCCGATTATAATTGGAAGCATCACCCCGAATGTCCCCAATATTCTTATGAGCAGTTACCCGGATTCTTCAAGATGATATATGACGAATCTCGGTCAATCAATCCGCATGCGGTTATTCAAAACTGTCCCTGCGGCTGCTGTATGTCTTTTTATAATTTGCCTTATACCAACCAAACGGTAGCCTCCGACCCGACCAGTAGCTGGCAAGTACGTTTGAAAGGATATGTCTATAAAGCACTGGTTCCTCGAACGGCCTATTTCGGCGATCATGTCGAATTGAGCGATCATGGCGATGACTTTGCTTCGTCGTTCGGTATAGGAGCCGTATTGGGAACCAAATTTACTTGGCCAAAGAATAATCCTAAGGTAAAAGCCGATTATCGATTGACTTCTGAGAAGGAGGTTATCTGGAAGAAATGGTTCTCGCTGTATAACGAGAAGATGCTTTCGACAGGAGAATATGTAAATGGCTTGTATGATATCGGCTATTCTCGTCCCGAAGCTCATGTCATTCGTAAGGACGGTACATTGTATTATGCTTTTTATGCTTCGTCGTTCGACGGTGATATCCTTGTGAAAGGTCTGGAAGAAGGTAAAAAGTATGAACTGTATGATTACTTCAATGAAGTTTCGTTGGGTGAGGTTGAGGGGCCTGAGGCTCGATTGCATTGCAAGTTTGAGAGAGCGCTTTTGTTCCAAGCGAACGAGGTGAAAAAGTGAAAGTCCAAATTTCTCTATATAATTTTTTTAACAAACTAAAAATCTCGATCTATGAATCTATTACAGAAAGTAGAACGGAATCATGGAAAACACAGTATGAAATTTCGGTTTTGTACGCGATTTTTCGTCTCCTTGATTCTTATGTGCGGATATTTGGGAGCAATGGCTCAGAATATACAAATATCCGGTGTTGTGAAAGATGTTGTTGGAGATCCGTTAATCGGTGTCAGTGTTCTTGTGAAAGGAGGAACAAAAGGAACCTCTACCGATTATAACGGCTTTTACACCATCTCGGCCCCAGCCGATGGAACGCTTGTTTTTTCATATGTGGGTATGGATACCCAAGAGGTGAAAATAGGCGGTTCGAAAAAATTAGATGTGACTATGACCGAAAATGGAAATTACATCGACGAAGTCGTCGTTATCGGTTATGGTACGGTAAAGAAACGTGATTTGACAGGATCTGTTTCTTCGGTGAAGAGCGATGATCTTAATCTTGCGGTAGCGCCTTCTGTTGCTCATGCCTTGCAAGGAAAAGCTGCCGGTTTGGTGATTTCTCAGAATAGTGCCCAGCCGGGTGGTGGATTGGATATCCGTGTACGTGGAGAGGGTTCTATCAATGGTTCTAAAACTCCTTTATACGTAGTGGACGGTTTTCCCATAACAGAATTGGAACAACCATCGACGACGAATGAAAGAATGGTTGCTGGGACACAGAGCGTATTGAATTTTATCAATCCGGCCGATATCGAATCTATCGAAGTTCTGAAAGATGCTTCGGCTACGGCCATCTATGGTTCCCGTGCTGCTAACGGTGTGGTTTTAATTACGACCAAGCGAGGAAAAGAGGGCCGGACGGTTGTCTCTTATTCGGGGTCTTATTCTATTCAGCAATACACCGATAATTACGATGTCTATAATCTGAAAGAGTGGATGAACGCCATGAATACTGCAACTTGGGATTTGTGGATGTATGAAAATAACGTTTATCCCTATGGTAATCGTACTTTACAGGAGGCAATCGATTCTCCCAAAAACGGTGTGGCTTATAAACTGTCGTTTACCGATAAACAGATTGCAGCTGCCGGTGAAGGAACCGATTGGCTCGATTTGATTACCCGTAACGGTAGCGTGCAACAACACAATGTGAGTGTGCAAGGCGGTAGCAAAAATACCAATTTTATGATGTCATTGAATTACTATGATAATCGTGGTATTATTGAAAATTCGGGAATGAAACGTTATTCGGCAAAAATTAACGTGGATCAGGTTATCAATAAATATTTCAAAACCGGTGTCAACATTACAGCTTCTCGTATAGCTAACGATAATACGCAGCTCGGAGCCGAAGAATATGAAAAATCGGGTATGATTCGGGCTGCCGTACAGATGAATCCGAATATTCCGGCGCAAGATGAAGATGGCAATTATCCTGTCAATCCGCAGTTACCGACCCAGCCGAATCCGGCCTCATTGTTGTTGAATACGGATAAAGGATTGATGGATCGTATTTTGGCAAATGCGTATGTGACTTATGAGCCGATCAAAGATTTGGTATTCAAGTTCAGTATGGGTATGGATAGGGCTCATCAAAGTCGTAAGACTTATATGCCTAAGGAGACTCTTTTTGGCGGTCTTTCCGACGGTATCGCTACGATTAGTGAAAACGATAGCGAGAAATATCTGATCGAGACGACCGGTAGCTATATGAAAGAGTTCAACCGTAATCACCGTATTAATGCGGTAGTGGGTTGGTCGGCCGAGTTTAATAAGGACTATTATGTAAGTGCTGGCAACAATGGATTTATCACCGATGCATTCTTATGGAACAGTCTTCAATCCGGGGAAGGTACGAAACAAGTGGCTTCCGGTGGTAGTGAGAATAAGATTTATTCGGCGTTCGCCCGTGTAGGATATACGTTCATGGATCGTTATTTGTTGACCGCTACTTTCCGTGCCGATGGAGCCAGCGTATTTGCCCGTAATCACAAGTGGGGCTATTTTCCGTCCGTGGCATTGGCTTGGAATATGGCCGAAGAGCCGTTTATGGAACCTGCCCGCTCGGTAGTATCGATGTTGAAACCTCGTGTCAGCTATGGTACGGTAGGAAATGCGACAGGTGTAACCAATAATGCTTTTGCAGCTTATTATGCACAGTTGGCATATAATAAACAGGATAATAGCCAACAAACAGGTGTATTTTTAGGGCGTTTGGAAAATCCCGATTTGAAATGGGAAACAACCAAAGAGTTCAACGTCGGTTTGGATTTTGCTTTGTTCGATGGACGTATTGGCGGTACGTTCGAATTTTTTGAACGTCGGATAACGGATTTGTTGACAGATAAACCTTTAAATACATATCATGACCTGACTTTCGTTTCGGCTAATATCGGTACGACAGGAGGACGGGGATTTGAATTTACCTTGAATACGAAAAATATCGTGACAAAAGATTTCTCTTGGTTCTCCGATATTACTTTCTCTCGTGTGAAAAACTGGTGGGTAGAGCATACGACCGATTGGAAACCTTCGGTATACGAAGGGGATAATGATCCTATTCGGGCCATTTATTCTCGTAAGGCCATCGGTATTATGCAAGAGGGAGACGAGGCTCCTGCTGCGCAACCCGATTTGAAACCGGGTCAGTTGATTATTGAGGACTTGAACGGTTATTTGCGTGACCCTGAGACCGGCGATCCCGTAGTTCGTAACGGACGTTTTGTCTTGACCGGGAAACCAGATGGTATTATCGACGATGCCGATAACCGTTTATTAGGCTCTTCGGATCCCGGGTTTACAATTGGTTTCAACAATACTTTCCGGTACAAAGGCTTCGACTTGAATTTCAATTTCTACGGCTCTTTCGACCGGGTGATGATGGATCCCACCCGTATGGCTTATGGCGTTTCTGCTTGGGGAATGGCACAGTATGGTTATAACGGGTTGCGTTGTCTCGACGATCGTTGGATGCCCGATAATCCCTCGACTAAAAATCCCAGTTCTTTTTTCTCGGGTTCGACCTATGGATACGGAGACTGGTTCTATGAAGATGCTTGGTATATCCGCTTACAAAATATAACGTTGGGATATACGGTTCCTTCTACTGCTACTACACGGAAAATTTTCCAGAATATGCGTTTCCATGTCGATGTAAATAACGTATTCGTTATTACTCCTTATGGAGGTCTCGATCCTGAAACCGATTCTTATGCGGCGGCTTATCCCAATGCCCGCACGTTTACGGTCGGTGTAGATATTAAATTTTAGTAGACAACAATATAATACGGAATACAATGAAAAAGATTTTTCGAAAATTTACACTATTGTTGCTGTTGGTTCCTATGCTGAATAGTTGCGAGTTGGATCCAATCGATTATAGCGATATAAATCCGTCTATCTTTCCTCAATCGAAAGAAGATTTGGAGGCAATGGTTCTTTCGTGTTACTATCCTCTGCGTGGTAGCTGGTGGGACGGTATCAATACGACTTCCGAAAGGGGGCAAATGTTTGTGAACGATGCTTGCACCGAAATTCTGGCGGGAAAGTTTGGCGCTCAGAAGTATTGCCATGAACTTTCTTTCAATACGGAAACTACCGATGTAACCTATTTTTATTATACTCGTGACGAGCCTTACGGTTTTATCGGTAAGATAAGTCGTTGTACTACGGTAATGAATATGATAGAAAAGAGCGAATTATCTCGCGAGGAAAAAGATCGTTATATCGCCGAGGTACGTTGTGCTCGTGGTTATCTGTCATACATTTTGTACGATATGTTCGGTCCGCTGGTAATTGCACCGGTAGAAGTTCTTGATGAGCCGTTGAATGAAGCTCCGCTTCCTCGTTTGTCTCGTGAGGAGATGGTTAAGTTTATCGAAGACGATTTGAAATTCGCTGCCGATAATTTGCCTTATCCGAAAGATACCGAGTATGGAAAATTTAGTAAAGGTTTGGCCAATATGTTGTTAATTCGTCTATATCTGCATGAAACTCCCGAGGATCAATCTTATTATAACAAGGTAGAGACTATTGCCCGAGAGATGATGACGGCCGATTATGGCTATGCGATGGTCGACGATTACCCGTCCTTGTTCGAATTGGCGGGACAGTCTAAATGCACGTCGGAATACATTTATATAATACCTTGTGCTATTGATGGTCCCAGTCAGAACCAGTGGCACATGATGGCTATGCCGCCGGATATCGATGGTCTCGTTCAAGGTTGGGCGACGGTACAAAGCACGTGGTATTTTTATGATTCGTTCGAGCCTAACGATACGCGTAAAACCTATTTGATTCCTGAATATACGACAGGAGACGGTGAGATTCGTAATCGGGAAAATCCCGATCAATATCTCGATTTGGGGCCTCTTCCCCAAAAGTATGAGATCGATCCTGCGGTTCCCGGTAGTGGCGGATATTCCGATTTGGATATAGTCGTATATCGTTATCCCGATGTATTGCTTTCGTTGGCCGAAGCTATCGTGATGAAACCGGGCGGCAGTGTGACGCAAGAGGCTGTCGACTTGATGAATGATGTTCGTGGCCGGGCTAAACTCGATGATAAAAAGTTATCCGATTTTCCCTCGAAAGAGTCATTTATCGATCAGTTGTTGATAGAAAGGGCTCATGAGTTTTGGTGTGAAAGCGGTCAATACAGAGCCGATTTGATTCGTTTCGACAAACTGTTGGATAGGGTATTGGAATTGAATGCCGACCAAGCCCCTTATGCTTCGAAATATAAATATGTCTATCCATTGCCTCCGTCGGTTATTGTCGATGGTAAAGGAAAGGTAATTCAAAATCCCGGATATACTATTTAAGAGATGGGGATCGGTATCCCTCATTTGAGGGACACCGGTTTCTCTGACATTAATTCAATAATTAAATGAAAGAGCTATGAATATGATATTTAAATTATTCAGTGCCGGTGCATTGATGTTTTTGGGAGTGGCATGTACTTCTTGTGAGAAGGAAAATGAGAACAATAAGGAATCGGATATTCCTATGGAGCAGGTTTCTTATAAGGCTTCCAATGAAATAATCGTTAATCCCGAACGAGGTTTTTATAAAGCGACTTCTTGTGAAATGGGAATTTCGGGAGCGTTGAGTGTATCTACGTTGAAAAATTATCGTGCGAATGGATATTCTTTGATATTCAGGTATTTCTATTTGAAAAATTTTAGAGATAAAGCCCTTACTGACGAAGCTCTTCAATTTTTCGATAAAGATATGGCGGCTATGCGGGAGGCCGGTGTAAAGTGTGTGTTACGTTTTGCTTATACTAGTTTGGAGACTGAGCCTGATGCACCGCTGTCTATTATTCAAACACATATCGACCAATTGAAACCCTATTTGGCAAAGAACGCCGATGTAATAGCCGTTTGGCAAGCGGGGTTTATAGGTTCTTGGGGAGAGTGGTATTATACGACCAATAACTTGAATACACCGTCGGCTCGTAAGGCTGTCCTCGATAAATTGCTTGAAGCATTGCCGGAGGGACGTGTTGTTCAAGTGCGCACGCCTCAATATAAGCAGGAATATCTCCGATTGAACGGGAAGCCTACCACGGCATTGACTGCGGCAAATGCTTATACCAATGGAATTGCAGCGCGTATTGGCCACCACAATGACTGTTTCATGGCCAGTGAGACCGATTATGGAACGTACCAAAATGTGACCGAAGATAAAAAATATTTAGGTCAGGAAGGTCTTTATTTGCCTATGGGTGGAGAGACTTGTCCTCCCGATGGGGTTTCTCCTGCCGATTGTAGTAAGGCTCAGGAAGAAATGCGTAACCTTCGTTGGTCTTATTTGAACAGCGATTATTATAAAGGCGTGAACGATCGTTGGATCGCTCAGGGCTGTATGGATAAAATTAAACGGGAGATGGGATATCGTTTTGTCCTTACTTCGGGCGGATATACGACTAATGTGACTCCGGGTCATTTACTGAAAGTCGTTTTGCGGGTGAAAAATGAAGGATATGCCGCTCCGTTTAATCCTCGGGCGGTAGAGTTGGTTTTGAGAAATGTATCGGACCAGACTACTTATGTTTTGCCTCTCGATGTCGACCCTCGTAAATGGAAACCCGATATGGAAAGCACTATCGAAATAGAAGCCGGATTGCCGACCGATATGCCGATTGGAGATTATGATATTTATCTGAATTTGCCGGATCCTATGGAAACATTGAGGGATAATCCCGATTATTCGATACAATTGGCGAATGAAGGCGTTTGGGAAGCTGAAACCGGATATAACAGTCTTTTAATGAGAATTAATGTAACTTCTGATGAGAAGACCGATATCTATAATGGAGATTTAGTATTTACGAAAAAATGAGTGATTCGTAAATGAAGTGATATAATTTATTAACCAAAAAAATTACTGTGATGAAAAAAACAATGAAGTATTTTATGTTTTTACTGGTAAGTACAATGGTTGTATTTACTTCTTGTAAAGACGATGATGAACCTAATGGAGGCGGCGGTACTGCTGGGAACTCTGCTATTTCAGAACTGGCGGTAACTCCGAATGCCGATGTAAAATATGGCGATGAGGTGACTTTGACGGCTAAATTTGCCGATGAAAAAGGTTTGCGTCAATATATGATTTCGGTAAGTAATGCCAATGGGGCGTTTTATGAAACGACAAAAATGCTTACCGGAAAAACGTATGACATGAATGAAAAGATAGCTCTTCCGTTACCTAAAAATGCAGTAGCCGGGGATTTGACTATTTCGGTTACGGTGAAAAATTCCAGCAATGAGTTGAGTACGGAAGAAGTTGGCATTAAAGGTGTGACGCTTCCGACATTCGATGCTCTTTATCTGGCCTTAGATAACAATTTGGTCTATACGATGGAAAAGGACGGAAATGTATTTTCCGTGGAAGATTTTATTCCGGCCGGTGCTACGGGCAAGATTTATGCCAATAGCAATAAAACTGGTATGTCGTGGGGTATGGAAGGAGACGAGATTATAGCTCTTGGAAAAGACAATATCGTATTCGGTGGCGAGGAAGAAGCCTATTTCAAAATTTCGTTTAATGCAGTTAGTTTCGAATTGACTTTGGGTAATGCTCAAAATTGGTCGCCGATCAGCGAATCGCTTTATATCTTCGGTACGATTTCCGGACACTGGGACGATAACGATGCTCCCGACAATGGTATTTGGGTAGAACGTTCGAAAACGAAGATGCAGGGATATCAAAATGGTAATCGCAAATATTGGGCATGGACTCCGCCGTCGGACGGCACGGGTAGCGTAGAAACCGATATGTGGGGTGCTATCGTTGCCGGACAATTTTATTTCAAAGAGGGAGGAAAAGATAATTTCTTGACATTCGCCAATCGTCAATTGACTTTGGGAGCAGAGGACAAGGCTGCCAGCTTCTCGATTACTTTGGGCGGAGCTTTCTCGATGAAAGTGTTTAAAGAAGGTGAAGAATATACCAAAGTAGAGTTGAGCGACGGTACTCGCACATTGGCTTATACCAACGAAGGTATTTATATTAACGGAGCATTAGCTCCTTCTGCCATATCTTTCTGTGGCTCTTCGTTGGCGTTGATCGATGGAGAGTACTTCTCGTACGAGGGATTGGCTCAGTTGACGAAAGACCAAACCGTAACGGCCGAGGGAGTCGATTTGTCTATGGCTTATTGTGATCACGACGTGTTTACCGGGGCCGGTAATCCTACTTGGAAGATGATTGCCCCGACAGGCGAATACTTGATACGTCTTGATGCTTTCTCGGGGACGGTTTACGTCATGAATAACGTGGGTTATCCCGATGTAATTTATATGGACGGCTGGTGTTGGAATAGATTTATGGGTATTGAACGTGGCTCTTGGAATGAAAAGACTCGTTTAACGTTGTATCGCACTTCGCCGACGGCGAATACCTATCAGGCAATAGCAACCATTTTGCCGTGGGGTGGTGACGTTTCGTTCTGGGCAGCTCCTTATACGGCAGAGGAATATGGTAAATACTGTATTTCTGCGAAATATTTTGACGGGGTGACTCCTGCTGGCGATAGTGGTTTGTTATTACCTGTTCCGACAGAAGAAACTTACTATAAAATAGTTGTCGATTTGAAAGACGGATTTACTATCGACAAAGAAAATCTGGACGGTAATTATTACACGATTGTTCCGGCAAACAGTAAGAAATTTACGGTCACATTTACTCCTATAAC
>OJRO01001536.1_pt1 | contig 15931 bp, 11 predicted proteins | sample 1599221 | NCBI WGS metagenome assembly OJRO01 (sample SAMN03922449, study PRJEB24848) | human gut metagenome | isolation source: stool sample | host: Homo sapiens | place: Germany | collected 2009-11
GTACGGTGGTGTGGGAGGACGGCATGGGAACTAATCCCATGCCTCCTACCCGATTTCCCGCGCGGAAAAAGAGATCTTCAAAAGCCCGGGAAGAGGCGGCTAGACTTCGTCATCATGCGGATGAGACCAATACCCCTGAGGATGCTCGGCATCCTTTTTTCTCTTGCCATCTCTCTGCCGGCCGGGGCAGAGGGAGGAGCCGCCGCGCCTTCTTCGGGCGCCGACGCCGTGAGCCGCGCAACATTTTCCGCTCCGGCGGGGACGCCGCAGTCCCGGACGGAAGAAGGTCCTGCCGGTGTTCAGGAGGTGCGCGTGGGGTTCCTTGCCTATTCGCCGCCCTGGTACGACGGCGCCTTCGTCGACGAATCGATCCGCTACCTTGCCTGGCGGCTCCCCGAGTACCGGTTTTCCGTGCACTTTCTGTCGGCCGAGGCCCTTGAAAAGTCCGTGGCCGCGAAAAATGTCGACCTCGTGGTGGCGCCCGCCGCATTCCTTGCCTTCAGCGCTCCCCATTCGCTTCACGAGCTCGCGAGCATTGTTTCGGACGCGGCGCCCGACTCGAGCCGTTCGCTCGGCGCCGCCCTCATCGTGCGGCGCGACCGGGAGGATCTGAAGACGCTCAGGGACCTCAGGGGAAAGCGCGTTGCGGCGGTCGTCGACGAGCCTTCTCCCGGCATTCTCGAAGTGAAGCGCGAGGTGGCGCGGCTAAATGCCGATCCGGATGATTTTTTCGGGAGCATTCAGACGGTGCCGAGGCTTCGCATGAAGGAAGTGCTTTCGCACGTTCTTTCGGGCCGTGCGGATGCGGGGATTCTTCGCGGGTGCTTCCTCGAAGACCTCTGGAAGGCCGGGAACCGCACCTTTGAAGCGGAAATCCGCGTGCTCGACGCGAAGCGCGGCGACGGCCTCGCCTGCCGGCATTCGACGGCGCTCTATCCGGGGTGGACCGTGGCCGCGTCGGAAAGGCTCTCCCAGGATGCCGCCCGCGCCGTGACGGCGGTGCTTCTTACCAAGCCCGCGAATGCCTGGGGACAGTACTGGACGGTCTCGACCAACACGTCGAGCTACACGGACCTGATGAAGACGCTCCGGATCGGCGCCTATGCGTATCTGCGCGAGTGGACGCTTTCGCGCGTCTGGGACGAGTACCGGCCCTTCATTCTTGTTGCCATTGTTGCGCTCCTGGGGCTTCTCGCCCACAGCGCGATTCTCGAAAAGCTTGTGAGAAGAAGAACGGAGGAGCTTGAGCGCGTCCATGCCGGACAGCAGGCGGCCGAGCGCCTCGATCAGCTTCAGCGCGCGGGCGCCGTCGGGCAGATTTCCTCCATCGTCGCGCATGAGATGAAGCAGCCCCTGGCGGTCATTCAGAATCTTTCGCGCGGAACCATCCGCATGATCGAGGATGAGCCGGAAACGCTCGACGAGGTCTCAAAGGCCGTTGAATCCATCAACGATGAGGCCGGGCGCGCTGCCGCCATCATCGACCGCGTGCGGACCTACAGTCAGGGGCGCTCAGAGAGGCGTGCGGTTGAGTTTTCCGACGCCCTTCACGATGCGGTGACGCAGTTTCGCGCCACCCGCCGCGGAAGGCTTGCGCGGATCGTTTTCGGCCGGATCGACCGGGGAGAGGTCTGGATTGATCCCCCCGACCTCGAGCTCATCATCATCAACCTTCTTGCCAATGCGGTCGATGCCGCCAAAAACGTTGAGGATCCGCGCGTATTCGTTGAGCTTCTCCGCATACCGGGAAGCCCCGCCTCTGAAGCGACGCTCGAGCTCCATGTCTCGGACAATGGTCCGAGGATTTCGGACGATGCCTTTGACGCGCTCGGGAAGCGCCTTCTCAAGTCCACGAAGCCCGGCGGCCTTGGGCTCGGGCTTTCCATTGTGCGCACGCTCGCTGAAAACTGCGTGGGGAGGCTCTCCTTCGAGCGCTCGGGCGGCGACGGCATTACGGCAGTTGTAGTGCTTCCGGTCATGAATTCGAAGGACGCGAAAAGTACCTCAAGCGGGAGAGGAGAGAACCGATGAATGCTTTTCAAACCAATGAACCGCCCCTCATCCGCATCGTCGACGACGAGGAGCGAATGCGCGAGTCGCTTGCCTTCATGCTGAGGCAGGAAGGATTCGAATGCGCGATGTATCCGAGCGCCGAGGCGTTTCTCAGGGAAGATTCGCCCTCCCGGCCCGGGTGTCTGCTCCTTGACGTTCAGATGGACGGCATGACGGGGCTAGAGCTCCAGGAGGAAATGAATCGCCGCGGGATGACGCTGCCGATTGTTTTCCTCTCCGCCCACGGAGACCTCGACATGGCGGTCGACACGATGCGGCGGGGAGCGGCCGCCTTCATTCAGAAGACGGCGGACCGGGCGCGCCTGATGGAAGCGATCGTGAGCGCGGTGGAGCGCTCGAGCGCTCCGTCAAAGAACCCGGGCGAAGAAATCGCACGCTGGCAGAGCCTCACGGACCGCGAGCGCGAGGTGGCTGAACTTATTGCCGAGGGGCTTCTCAACCGCGAGGTGGGCGAACGCCTCGGAGGCATATCGGTGAAGACCGTGCAGGTGCATCGAGGAGAGGTCTGCCGAAAGCTCGGCGTCAAGGGCGCTTCCGGAATTGCTCAGGCCGTGAGGAGCGTGAAGCGCATCCTCAGGGAGGAAAAGTAATGCGCCGCAGAAGAATCCTTGCAGGGGCCTCCCTTTGGCCGTTCCTCCCCGCCGGGGAGGCCGGCGCCAGGCTGCCCTCTCCGGAAACCGGCTTCGGGAGCTTTCCGGAGAATCTTCCCGGGCTCCCGGAAACCGCTGCCGACGTCCTGATTGTGGGCTCGGGCGCAGCAGGCCTTGCCGCCGCCGTTGAGGCGAGAAAAGCAGGAAGGAGCGTCATCGTGCTCGAAAAGATGGGAAGCATCGGCGGCAACTCCGGAATCTCGCAGGGGCTCATGTCGGTGCCGGGGACGCCCGTGCAGGAGAAGCTCGGCATTGCCGATTCGCCTGAGCGCTTCGTCGCGGACATGCTGAAGGAAAGCTACTGCGGACATCCGGGCCGCATCCGGCTCATGGCGGAGAAGGCGCTCGAGACCTACGAATGGACCGAAAAGGAGCTCGGCGTCAGCTGGAAGCCCGATCATCTCGAAAAAGAGATAGAGGCGAGCGTCGCGAGAGCCTCCGTCATCGGAAGCGGAAGCGGCGCCGGGCTCATCATTCCGCTCTACGAACGCGCTCGGGCGCTCGGCGCCCGGTTCGAGGTCGGGATGAAGGTCGAGCGCATCGTGACGAGCCCGAAGGGCGTCGTGCTGGGCGTCCTCGCTCGGAACGTCCGCTCGGGAGCCCTCATGCGCTGGCGCGCCCGATACGGCGTCGTTCTCGCGGCGGGCGGCTTCGGCGCCGACATCGACTTCAGGGAATTCTGCAACCCCAGGCTTTCGGAGCGCGTGGGCACGACGACCCAGCCCGGGAGCACCGCGGAGGTGCTCCGCGCAGCCGCGAAAATCGGCGCCTGGATCATTCATCTCCAGTACATCTCCTGCATTCCGGATGCAAACCCCGACGAAAAAGGCTGGGGAACCGGATGGCAGTTCACGCGCTACTGCGCGGGTGCCCAGGGGATCTGGGTCGAGCGGAAAACGGGAAAGCGCTTCACGAACGAAATGGGGAGTTCCGTCGACCGCACGAACGCAGTCTTCGACGCCCTTCGCCGGGAGCACGACCTGATCGCGATCGCGGACGCCCGGGCCGTGCGTCATCCCCGGTCCGGAATCTTCACTGAGGAAGACGTGAAGACGCTCGTCGCCCGCGGCTACGTGACGGAATTCGAAACGCTCGAAAGCCTTGCCGACGAGCTTGAAATGCCGCTTGAGAGCTTAAGGCAGGAAATTGCGGCTTATTCGCAATCGGTTCTGAAGGGCGACCTCTATGATCGTATGGGAAGGCGGATTGAGAAGGGGGCGGAGCCCATGGGCGAAGCGCCCTGGTATGCGGCGCCCCTTACGGCGAAGGTCCTGAGCTGCTCGGGCGGGATCGCGATCGACCTGAGGGCGCGCGTCCTCTCGGTTGAGGACGACCAGCCGATTCCGCATCTCTACGCCGCAGGCGAAATCACCGGGGGACTTCACGGCGTGGGGTACCTCGGTTCCTGTGGGCTCCTCGATGCGCTCGTCTTCGGACGCATCGCCGGCCGCGAAGCGGCTAAGTCCGAAAAGGATCAGACTGAAGATTCGGCGCTTTTCTGAAAATTCTTAAAAAGCGCCATGCATGGGAACAAAGCAAAAATGAAGATCATCTGCCACATGATTTCGTCCGTCGACGGGCGACTCTATCCCTCCCGCTGGGGTGCGCCTCAGGAACCGGCGGACATTACGACGCTCTACGAAGGCGCGGCGAAGCGTTTTCCCGCTCAGGGCTGGATCGTCGGCAGAACCACGATGTCGGACTATTGCGAAGAGGTGAAGGAAGGCGACCCGGCGCCCCTTCGCGACGCGGATGCGCCCGCATCCCCCGCTTTCGTCGGCAGCCGCGAAGGACGTCCGATCGCAGTGGCGATCGACCCGAAGGGAAAGCTCCTTCCCGAAATCAATGCGCTCCCCACGGGCGAGCATCTGGTCCTCGTTCTCGGGCCCAGGGTTGCGGAAAGCCACCTCGCGAAGCTCCGCGCCGCCGGCGTCTCCTACGTCTTTGAGGGCGAGGGCGAAAGCAACCGCGAAAAGTTCGCGCCTGCGCTCAAAGCCCTCGAAGAGCTCTTTGATGCGAAGACGCTTCTCCTCGAGGGCGGCGGCATCATCAACGGCGCCTTCCTGACGGCCGGACTCATCGACGAGATTTCAGTGATCGTCTATCCGGGACTTGATGCGCTCTTTGGTTCCGCGGCGATTTTCGGCGTCAAGGCGCCGGCAGATCAGATGCCGGGCGCCGGAGCTCACCTCAGGCTTCTCGACAATGAGACGCTCGAGGGCGGCGCCGTCTGGCTCCACTACGACGTCAAAAACGACTGACGGGAATACCTTCGAAAACAGAAATCCCCGCGTCGTTTCAGGTGCGGGGATTTCAAATGGAAGCTTCCTGTCGGACTGTCTTCCTATTTCTCTTTCTTAAGCCCGAAGCTCAGGAGCTGCATCGTCCTCGACTTCCCGGAGAAGGCGCTCGAGCGCGTCCGCCCCCGCGACGCCTCTCTCGAGATAAATCCGCACAACTTCGCGGTAGTACCAGAGCGTGAGGCGCTTTTTCTCTTCCATGACGGGCGTCGACCCCACAAACCGCCTGAAGACCTCATCGCCGACCTTGCGCTGATCGTCCCGGATCGAGGTGAGGTTGTGCCATTTGTCGGCGGCGGAGACGAGGAGCACTTCGTCGTTGGCTTGAGCGAGGTGCGCGAGATATTCGGTCTTTCGCTCAACCCAGGGCTTCTTCTTTTCGCCAGCCTTCGGGAGCGCGTCGGAGAGCGCCTTGACGATCCGGAGCACATTGGGTCCGAAATCGGCTTCAATCGATTCGGCATATTCGACGCCGCCGTCTTCGAGCACGTCGTGCAGGAGCGCCGCGATGAACTGGTCTTCCGTGCCGCCCCAGACGAGAACCTGCGAGGCAACAGCCATTGGGTGCGAGATGTAGGGAATTGAAGTGCCTTTGCGCTTCTGGCTTTCATGCACTTTTGCGGCAAGCGCGAAGGCGGCGGCAATGCGGGAAGTGTTGAGCAGCGGCATGGTCTCTTGTCCTCAGGGAAAAACGATTCACAACACTATGTTAACCCGCTCTTCAGCCAATAAATGACGCAAAGAAAAGCCCCGGCGCTTCGCAAAAGGAAATGCCGGGGCGATGCCTAATTCAATCAGAATGACGCAGACGAATTACTTCAGTTCCGCACGGAGGAATTCAAAGCCGCCGTCGGGAAGGCTGTGGAAGTTGACGAGGTTCTTCGCGTGCGCGGAGATGTCATGGTCGACCGTGAGGAAGACCCACGGGGCATCATCCCAAATCATCTTCTGCGCTTCGTCGTAGATCTTCTGCTTCGTGGTGCGGTCGGTGGTCTTCAGAGCAGCCACGAGCGCATTGTCGACCTTCGGATTGCTGTAGTAGGCGTAGTTGGAATTGGCGGGCGGGAAGCTCGAGGTGGCAAGGAGCGGACGAAGCACCCAGTCGAGTTCGCCGGTTGAGGCCGACCAGCCCCAGGTGAACATTTCCATCTGGCTCTTCTCGGGGCCCACCGACTGCACGAGCGAAACGCGCTGGCCGGCTTCCAGAGCGCGGACCTGAAGCTTCACGCCGATGCGGGAATACTGCTGCTGCAGGAACTGCAGAAGCTTCTGGTTGGCGGAAGAGTTCGAAGCCGCCCAGAGAGTGGCCGTGAAGCCGTTGGGGTAGCCCGCTTCCTTGAGGAGCTCCTTCGCCTTATTGACGTCGTAGGGCCAGGCGCCGAACTGCGTGGCGTAGTCGATGCCCTGGGGCGCGACGCCCGTGGCAGGCGCCGCATAGCCCTTGAAGAGGACCTTGACGAGCGCTTCCTTGTTGAGGCCGTAGTTGAGGGCCTTTCTCACGCGGACGTCGCTGAAGGGCTTCTTCGTGTTGTTGAGGTAGATCTGGCGCTGAACGATCGAGGGCGCGACCTCGACGACGATGTCCTTCGCTTCCTTCAGGCGCTCGACCTGTTCGGGCGGCACCACGTCGCAGTACTGGGCTTCGCCCGTGCGCAGCATCGCAACGCGCGTGGCGTCTTCAAGAACCGGACGGAAATTGATGCGGTCGAGCTTCGGCAGCCCCGCCTGCCAGTAGTTCGGGTTCTTCTTCACGATGAGGTACTCGGCAGGGTTGTACTTCTCAAGCGTGTAGGGGCCGGTGCCGCAGGGGTTGAAGGCAATGTCCTTCTTCGGGAGATCGAGAATCTTCGGGCACATCATCACGCCGCTCGGATGCGCGAGCTGGTTGACGAAGGCGGAGAAGGCTTCCTTCAGATGGAATTTGACGGTGTATTCGTCGACCGCCTCAATGCGGTCGATGTTCTTGTAGAGCGTGTAGCGGGTGAGGTGCTTGTCGGGATTGATGACGCGCTCGAAATTCGCCTTGACCGCAGCGGCGTTGAAGGGTTCGCCGTCGCTGAACTTGACGCCTTTACGGAGCTTCACGGTATAGACGAGGCCGTCGTCGCTCACTTCATAGCTTTCGGCGAGGACGTTCTGAAGCTTCATGTCCTTGTCGAACCCGAAGAGGCCTTCATAGAAGGACTTGGCAACGTTCTGCGAGAGCGTGTCGCTTGCATCGTAGGGGTCGAGCGTCGTGAAGGCGGAATAAACGCTCACGGTGATTTCGGCGGCTGAAGCAGCAGCGCCGACGCCCGCAAGCGCGAGCACGAGAAGAGCCTTGGGAAAACGGGTCATGGATGAAACTCCTCTTAAGAAGACGTGCGAGTTGTGAGGGAGGAGGTCCCGGAGATTCCGAGATGAATGCGCTCCGGCATCCTCGTCACACGAATGGGTTCCATCAGAGTAGACCGTGCATCGCGTGAATGCTGCATCCGGCGCATATAAAAACGCCCCGAATGTGATGAACATTCGGGGCGCAGCAAAAAGAACAGGGTTTAATCCTTAGTTCTTCTTCGTTTCCACCTGCACGAGCACTTCAGCCTGAGCGGCTTCAGCGCTCGATTCGACCTTGCGGCCCGGCTGGATGACGGGCGCATAGTCGACCGGGCGGCAGAGCTCGGGCTTCGTGTGAACCTGCGTGAGAGGACCTTCCTCGGCTTCAGCCGCAGCGTGCTCGATCACGCGGCCGGGCTGAACCACGGGTTCGTAGCCGGTAGCTGCCGAGGGCTTCGCGGTGTGGACCTGCACGAGGCCCGCGGAGCGGAGGTTCTCCTCAAGGCCGTCGGCGATGGAGCCAGCGGATGCCGTCTCTTCGGCCTGCGGTTCCTCTGCGGGTTCGGCAGGGGCTTCCTCCTGAGGAGCAGCGGCTTCAGCCGGCGCTTCAGGCGCCGTTGCGGGAGCTGCTTCAGGAACCGCTTCAGGAGCAGGAGCCTCGGGAGCAGCTTCAGGAGCCTTGCGGGTCTCGATCTGAATGAGCTTCTCCTCGGGTTCGGGCGCCTTCACGGCTTCTACGGCGGCTTCCTGCTGAGGTTCTTCGGACTTTTTCTCCTCGCGAACCTCGGCGCGCTGAGCGGCCTCATCCGCAGCCTTATCGCCCTCAACGATGCCTTCGTCGAGCGAAATCACTTCAGCGAGGACGGGCGAGGGAGCGGCAGCGCCTTCCTTCGTTTCCTTCGCCTCAGGAATGCGGTCTGCCTGGGCTTCCGTACGGGGCTTTCTCGAGCGGCGGCTGCGGCGGCGTTCGCCGTCGTGGGCATTGCCCTCCGTCTGAGCGCCGGCAAAGGCGCCTTCAACGGCCCGAGAAACTGCGGACTTGGTCTCGATCTGCACGAGCGGTTCCGCGGCAGGCGTCCAGACGGGCTGCTGGGCGACTTCGGCGGCAAGACCCTGAGGTTCTGCCGGCTGAGCCGACTGGCCTTCAGCGCCTTCCTGAGCTTCCGAGCCGCGGCCGGAACGACGGCGGCGGCGCGGACGGCGGCGGCGGGCGCCTTCCTCATCGGCTTCCTCGCGGGCTTCCGACTGTTCGGCGGCCTTGTCGCCCTCAACGATGCCTTCGTCGAGCGAAATCACTTCGGCGAGTGCGGGCTGAGGCGCGGCGGCGCCTTCCTGGGTCTCTTCCGCTTCAGGGATGCGGTCGGCCTGGGCTTCGTCTTCCTGAGGACGACGGCGCGAACGACGGCGGCGCGAACGACGCTCCTCGTCGCCCGATTCCGCCTCGACCGTAAAGACCGGCGCTTCGACTTCCGTCTGGCTCGCGGCATCGGGGAGGCTTTCGGCCGTCATGGTCGCGATGTCCTCATTGGGACGTGCGGCCTCTTCCTCGGTGCGGCGCTGCTGACGGCGATCGTCGCGGTCGCTCCTCTCAGCGCGCTCGGTGCGGGGCGTGCGTTCGGCGCGCTCAGTGCGTTCCGTACGATCGGCACGTTCGGTGCGCGTTCTGCGGGTGCGGCCTTCGGTCTTTTCCGTGCGCTCGGCGCGTTCCGTGCGTTCCGCACGTTCGGATCTCTCGGACCTTTCCGTTTTTTCAGAACGGTCGCCGCGTTCCGCGCGTTCAAGACGATCGGTGCGCTCCGTGCGGGTGCGGCCCGAACGCGTGCGGCGGTCGTTCCTGCCTCCGCGCGTGCGGCGCTTCTCTTCCGTCTTTTCAGCGGGCTTCTGCTGAGGCTTCTCCTCGGTCTTCTTTTCCGCGTCGTCGCCGCCCGTGAAGAAAGCGATGATGCGCTGGAAGAGAGACTTCTGAGGCGTGACCGGGGTCATCTGCTTCATCTTCCCGGCTTCGGGTTTCTCGCTCTTTTCTTCCTTCGGCGCTTCAGCCTGATGGACCGGAGCAGGATCGCGCTCGATCAGGTTCTTGATGACGGGAACCTGCTTGGGACGCTGGGGCTTCTCTTCCTGAGACTTCTGAGCGTACGGGTCGTCGGCCGTCGTTTCGATTTCCTCGGCGAGGTCGAAGCTCGGGACGTGCGTGTCGAGGCGCTCGTCGTCCTGACGGATGCGCTCGATGTGATAGTGCGGCGTCTCAAGGTAGGTGTTGGGAATGAGCACGATCGGCACGCGGTGGCGCGCTTCGAGCTTCGTGATGTCGTTTCTCTTCTCGTTGAGAAGGAACGTAGCAACATCGACGGGCACCTGGGCCTGAACGGCGCCGGTGCCTTCCTTCATCGCCTCTTCCTGGAGGATGCGCAGCACCTGGATCGCGCAGGACTCGGTGTCGCGGATCACGCCCACGCCGTTGCAGCGCGGGCAGGTGATGTGGCTGCCTTCGGAGAGCGCCGGGCGCAGACGCTGGCGCGAGAGCTCCATCAGGCCGAAGCGGCTGATCTTGGCCGTCTGGACGCGGGCGCGGTCGTAGCGGATGGCGTCCTTGAGGCGCTGCTCAACCGCGCGCTGGTTCTTCGATTCGGCCATATCGATGAAGTCGATCACGATGAGGCCGCCGAGGTCTCTGAGGCGCATCTGGCGGGCGACTTCGTCCGCGGCTTCGCAGTTCGTGCGGAAGGCCGTGTCCTCAATGTCGGCGCCGCGCGTGGCGCGTGCGGAGTTGACGTCGATCGCAACGAGCGCTTCCGTGTGGTCGATCACGATGGCGCCGCCCGAGGGGAGCGGAACGGTGCGCGAGTAGGCGGTTTCGATCTGCTGCTCGATCTGGAAGCGCGTGAAGAGCGGAATGTCGTCGCGGTAGCGCTTCACGCGGTCGACCATGTCGGGCATGACGTTCGCCATGAACTGGCGCGCCTGCTCGTAGATTTCATCCGTGTCGACGAGGATTTCGCCGATCTCGGGCTGGAAGTAGTCGCGGATCGCGCGCACGACGAGGTTCGATTCCTCAACGATGAGGAAGGGAGCCGGATTGAGGCGCTTGCCGCTGCGGCCGTTCTTCGTGGGTTCGGACGAGACCGTGCGGACCTTGCGGCCGTTTTCTTCCGTTACGTATTCGTACTGCGGACGCGCGGCGTCGACGATCGCATTCCAGAGCTTCAGGAGGTAGTTGAGGTCCCACTGAAGCTCTTCGGTCGTGCGGCCGATGCCGGCAGTGCGGGCGATGGTCGACATGCCGCCCGGGATGTCGAGCTTGTCCATCGCTTCGCGAAGCTCCTGACGCTCCTCGCCCTCAATGCGGCGCGAGACGCCGCCCGCGCGGGGGTTGTTGGGCATCAGAACGAGGTAGCGGCCGGCGAGGCTGATGAAGGTCGTGAGCGCGGCGCCCTTGTTGCCGCGCTCTTCCTTCTCAACCTGGACGATGAGCTCCTGGCCCTCGCGGATGGCTTCCTTGATGGTCGCCATGCGAACGTCGACGCCTTCGGCGAAGTAGCTTCGCGAGATTTCCTTGAAGGGCAGGAAGCCGTGGCGTTCCTCGCCGTAGTCGACGAAGCAGGCTTCAAGCGAGGGCTCGATACGGGTGACGACGCCCTTGTAGATGTTCGACTTGCGGGCTTCGCGGCCGGCAGTCTCAATGTCGATGTCGATCAGCTTCTGGCCGTCGACAATGCCAACGCGCGTTTCCTCGGGATGCGTGGCATTGAAAAGCATGCGCTTCATTTGGGATTTCACTCCTCGCCGCCCATTGGCCGCGGGCGGACTGTGGCGTGCCGCAGCGGAAGGCAGGAGTTTTGCCCTGAAGCTTCAGGGATATTCGTCTCGTGAGGGTGCCTGACGGTATTCCTGCGGAAACGATTCTTTCTCTCCTCTGCGGAGAAAAAACCGCAGGGAGCTTCCCTCAAGCTGAAGCTCCCGCAGCGGCGCCCGAGGAGAATCTTCTCCGTAAGGGCATTGCCGCGCCGCTATCCGGCTGATGTGTTGCGCTCGTCTTCCATCCGGTCCCGAAGCAGCGGGTGCTGGACGGGAAGGAAAAGAACGATTTGGGGAGAGTCACATCCGTCCGGAAGAACCTTCACCGCCTCATCTTCAGAAGATTTCTTAAAAGGAGAAAAGCTTCGGAGGCGAGCGGGAAATTCTTCGGGAAGGGGCTCAATCCCTCACGATCTGCCGGCAAAACTCACGAAAAGCCAGGCGCCTTCTTCATGCATTCAAAAGGGCCGGAAAAGACGAACGAAGCCCGCGTCATGCCCTGGCGAGGCCCGGCTTGAAATGGGACGGACGAAGGAAGAAAGCGGCATGCATTCTGCGCGGGAGGATTCCCCTGCCGAAAGAAATCCGGGCGTTCGGATAAAGATCCTGCAGGGCTTTCCCGCTTCAGAAAATGAAGGGCGCACGCGAAGCGCTTCATCGAACCCGAGGCAGTGCATGAAGGAATTCACGGACCGGCATCAAGCGTCCTCGCGCCTCAGGGCCGGAAAAGGGCCTCAGATGATTTCGCAGGAGCGTCCTGCGGCTGAGCTCGACCAAAAGTCCGGCGAAGCATCACTATCAGGCTTCGCCCTCGGGAGCACGCAAAAGCCGCAATCGGGCCCGCGAAGAAGCGGTTGAGGGGATTGAATTGTCGGAAAAGAAATCCTTCATCTGCCATGGGGCTCGGAGCGTTCCGGCGCTTTTCTTCCATGAAGGGAAAAACCAGGAGGAACCTTCCGGACGTCCGTCTCTTTCCTAAAGAAGAATCCGCAGGCGCGAAAGCTTCCGGGCTTTCAGCTCTCCCGAACCCGATTTCCGAAGAACGGACCTCAAGGGCGTGGGTGCCTTGCGTTCTCTCTCCGGCGCTCTTTTGAGGAGCGCATGTCAAGAGCGGATGGCGAACGAAAAAAACTTTGCCTGTTGCGGCATCAGCCCGAAAGGCCTCCTGCCTGAGCACTCGTTGCCCAAGGCAGAAATCCTCACGGACCGAGCCTGCGGCGCCGCATTCCTCATAAAGGCACTGCGCCGCCGCGTCAAAAAAAACTCTGCCTCCTTCGATCACGGGAATCCTCGACGCCTTTCTTAGGCGGAAATCGTTCCGGGCGACCGAAGGAACAAATCCTTTGTGAGGCGTGAGAAAATGAACCTTCGCGCCGGCTGGAGCTTTTGCGCTTCAGCCCTCTGCGCGTGCGGATCCATCCGCTCATGCACTCGATCGCTTCGAAGCGGAAAAGCCGACTTCGAACGACAGCCCCTAAGTATAAGCACTACAGGATATGACAGACACAACCAAGGCCGAAATTAAGCCGCTCGCCTCATCAAAGGTGCGTGCGCTCCCGTCGGATCGGGTGAGCTACATCGAGATCGGCGAGGATTCGGACGGCCAGCGGCTCGACAACTTCCTCATGCGTCTTGCGCGCGGGGTGCCCAAGGGTCATATCTATCGCGTCATTCGGGCGGGTGAAGTCCGGGTGAGCAAAAGCCGCGCGAAGGCAGAAACGAAATTAAAGCTCGGAGACGTCGTCCGCGTGCCTCCGATGCGCGTTGCGGAGCGCTCCCCGGCGGCTGAGGCCCCTGCGGCGCCCCTTGCGAAGGGCCAGCTTGAAGTCCTCCACGAAGACCGGCATCTTCTGATCGTCATGAAGCCCTCGGGCCTTGCGGCTCATGGGGGCTCAGGAATTGCGCACGGCCTGATCGAGCGCCTGAGGGCCACGCGCCCCGAGGAGCCCTTCCTCGAGCTCTGCCACCGTCTCGACAAGGAAACGAGCGGCGCCATCGTGATTGCCAAGACTCGGAAAGCGCTCGTGCGCATGCACGACCTCATGAAGGAAGGCGGCATCGAAAAGCACTACAAGCTCCTCGTGAAGGGAGACTGGGTGAATGAACGACGCCACGTGAAGGCGCCGCTTGAGCGTTATCTCCTTCCCTCGGGCGAGAGGCGCGTCCGCGTGTCCCCGCTCGGCATGAGCGCGCACACAATCTTCACGGTACTGAAGCGCTTCGGAGTCGTTACCTATCTCGACGCTGAACTCAAAACCGGCCGCACGCACCAGATCCGAGTTCATGCGCTCTCGGAAGGGTTCCCGCTCGCTGGCGACGACAAGTACGGCGACTTCGCCTTCAATAAGGAGCTTGCCGCGGGGCTCCTCGGAGCACCCTTGAAGCGGATGTTCCTTCATGCCTGGAAGCTCAAATTCATTCATCCCGTTACGGGCGAGGCGCTCGACATTGAGGCGCCTCTCCCCGAAGAACTCGCCCAGGTAATCAGTGCACTGGAGAAGCAGCATGATTGACGAAATGAATTCCGCAGCAAAAGTGCCGCCGGCCGGTTCCTATAAGCTTGTTGTCTTTGACTGGGACGGCACGATTCTCGATACGACAGCCGCCATCGCGATCAGCATTCAGTACGCGGCGGAAAAGATGGGGCTTCCGGTGCCGTCCGCCACAAAGGCGCGCTCGGTGATCGGCCTCGGCTGGCGCGACGCCATGAAGATCATTGCGCCCACCTGTCCCGAGGAAGAGTTCCCGCAGTTCGGCGCCTATTACGTTGAGCGCTATCGTCCTGAGGAAGGAAAGGTCCATCTCTTTCCCGGCATCGAGAACGTCATCCGCACGCTTCATGAGAGGGGCGTCACGCTCGCGATTGCCACCGGCAAAAGCCGGCGGGGCCTCAATCGGGTTCTGGAAGCAACGGGACTCGGAAAATACTTTACTGATACGGAAACGGCCGACGAAAACCCGTCGAAGCCCGATCCGGGAATGCTCGAAGCCATCGGCATTGCGACCGGGATTGAACCCGCCGACACGATCATGGTGGGCGACACAACGCACGACCTCGGCATGGCCAATGCCTGGGGCTGCCGCTCGATCGGCATGACCTACGGCGCCATGACGGCTGAGATGCTCGAAGCCGAGAAGCCCGTTGCCCTCTGCCGCGATGCAGAGGAGCTCGCCCGCGTTCTCGGGCTGCATTGAAGCCGAATGAAGGCGGGTTTTTCTCAGAAATTGAGAAGAAGACCTTTGCGCTCCCGGCATCGATTCCCCGATCGTAATCTGGCAGAACGTAATCTGCCAGATTACGATCTGTGACAAAAAGGAGCGCTCTTCGATGAACCGGCTTGAATGTTTTGGGCGTACCGAAGAGCTCGAGGCGCTCGAAGGCGTTTGCGGGAGCCGTCGCACGGCAATGGTGATCGTCTACGGCCGGAGACGAGTGGGAAAGACAGCGCTCATTCAGAAAGTCTGCGAAGAAAGAGAGACCTTCTGGTACACGGCAAAAGCGTGGAAGGATGAGTTCCAGCTCGAGCTTTTTTCCGAGGCTTTAAGTGCACGGCTCGGCAAATCCGGCGTGCGCTATGAGAGCTGGACCGCGGCTTTTAAGGCTTACGCAGCCGCGCCCGGTGAGGGACGCCGCATTCTCGTCATCGACGAGTTCCAGCACATTGCTCAGAAACACTTGGGCTTTCTCTCGGAACTCCGTGTCGTCTGGGATGACGTGCTTTCACAGAAGAATTTTCTTCTGATTCTCTTGAGCAGCGCCGTTTCCTACGTGGAGAAGGACGTGCTCGGCGACCGGAGTCCTTTGTCCGGCCGGGCGGGAATTGTCCTGAAAGTCCCGCCGCTTTCGTTTCAAACCGTGTCGGACTTTGCGCCGGAATATGCCGCCGACGATCTCGTCAGGGGCTACGCCGCATTGGGCGGGATTCCCTACTACTGGCAGTTCCTCGATGCCCGCCAGTCGATGGAAGAGAATCTGGCGCTCAACCTGCTTCGCGCCAATGGTTTTCTCCATGACGAACCGCAGTCTCTTTTGCGGCAGGAATTCCGGGATCCTTCAACCTACAACGCGATTCTGAGGTCGATTGCCATGGGCGCTTCAACCAGAAGCGAAATTGCTGAGCAGAGTCATGTGGACAACCGGACGCTCACGAAGTATCTGACTGTGCTCGGGGATATGGATCTGATAGAGCAGGAATTTCCTGTCTTTTCGGGACCGAACGAACCGGGAAGCGCTTCGCTGGGTCGCTATAGACTCAATGATTCCCTGCAGAAATTCTGGTTCCGGTTCCTCGCCGATGAGCCGGATCTCATTCGGTCGCAGGAAGAGGCACAGCTCAAGTGGAAGGAGAAGGTCGAGCCGTATTTTGCTGAATTCGCTCATGAAGCATTTGCGGCGGCATGCAGGGAGTATCTGTTTCGATGGCGCCTCGAAGGACTGATCCCGGAAGCATTGACGCACTTCGGACGCTGGTGGTCGGGAGACGCTGAGATCGATATTGTCGGCGCCGATAAAAGGCGGCAGCACTGCATCGCCGCAGCGTGCAGATATCGGCGGGAGGCGGCAGACCTCAAGGTGCTCCGGTCGCTGCAGAAAAAATGCGCGCTGCTCCCGGTGGCGGACGATGCCGTCTTTTCCTATTGGATTTTTTCCCGGAGCGGCTTTGATGAGGCGCTGAAAAACGAAGCCGAAGCGCATTTAAACATCCATCTCGTTCCGATGAAAGCGCTCCTCGATTGAGGATTTATTAACATAGGCACAAAATAGTTGACAAGCGGCTACGGTTATGTTATAATTGA